>Ga0187892_10000936_pt1 | contig 72046 bp, 67 predicted proteins | sample MA1701073metaG_FD_139345 | JGI IMG/M metagenome (GOLD analysis project Ga0187892, IMG submission 139345) | Bio-ooze microbial communities from a basaltic lava cave in the Kipuka Kanohina Cave System on the Island of Hawaii, USA - MA170107-3 metaG ...
AGTGCAAGGATTTTTCAGGGTTTTGACAAAAAAGCTTGCACTTGCATGACTCAATATAGTCATAAAACCCGCGATTTTAAAGGTTTTTTTTAACTATTTTGGTTTTTCAGTAAGCCCTAATTACTTGCAAGATTCATTAGCGTAGTTTTCAAATCGGGATGATTTGGCCCTAACACATTTTCAAGTATTATGAGGGCACGTTCATAAAATGGCTCGGCCTCACTATACTTGAGTTGGCAGTCATAATTTACAGCCAGATTATTCAAATGAAGCACGAGATTAGGATGGTTTCTTCCTAAGCTTTTCTCCATAATAATCAATGCACGTTTGTAAAGAGGATCGGCTTCGACAAATTTACCAAGGTCATTGTAATGTTGGGCCAAAGAATGTAACGATTTCGCAACCTCTGGATGGTACGGCTCAAAAGCTCTTTCGCGTATTGCTAAGTAGAATATAAATGATTCATTGACAGATTGCTATACAAAATCCCCATTTTTATTGGCTTTTTTCGCTACTTATGTCAAGGGACTTTTTATAGTCTACTTAGTGCACGACGGAGAAGCGCCTCTGCTTCAGTATATTTTTGTTGGTATTCATAACTCTGAGCTAAGTTTTCTAAGTCTAAAGCAACTTCAGGATGATCTTTACCAAATCTTTTCTCATCTATTGCAATGCCTCGTTTTAAAAGAGGTTCGGCATCAGCATATTTGCCAAGTTCACCGCACACTCTACCTAAATTGATAAGCGATTGTGCAAGATCAGGATGATCTGGCCCCAGCGTCTTTTCTCTTATAAGCAATGCACGTCTTAAAATGGCTTCTGCTTCTGCATATTTATAATTCTCCATATACAAGCCACCTAAATTGTTCAATATCTTTGCCACCTCGGGATGGCTATGCCCTAAATTCTTTTCAGAAATTGTTAGTGCATGTTTAAAGATCGATTCTGCCTTCGCATATTCTCCCAAGATCCTATTTATTCCACCTAATTCTAAGAGGGAATACAATACATTGGCATGGTTTGAGCCAAATTCATCCTCCGCAGCTTTTAAGGCTTTTTCAGCGACAACCGCAGCTTCAGAATAACGCCCCTGTTTATAGAAAGCAGCAAATTGATCCATCAGTTTGCTCCACATCGCTCATGCCTCCTTTTTTCACGGTACTTCACTTGCAATTCATTAAAATGACATCGATAGCAATCACAATATAGTAGTATTACTTGTTATTGCTGTGCATTACAATGCAATATTGGAGCGAAAGAATATTCTTCCACGAAGCAATGATCATCATCCAGCAACTATCCAATTTCCTTCAATACCTCCCGCGAAATCACCAGCCGCTGCACCTCACTCGTGCCTTCGCCGATCTCCGTCAGCTTCGCGTCGCGCCAGTAGCGCTCGACCGGATAATCCATGATGTAGCCGTAGCCGCCGTAAATTTGAATGGCTTTGTTGCAGGCGCGCATGGCCATTTCGCTGGCGAAAAGCTTGGCCATCGCCGCCTCTTTGACAAACGGCTTGCCGTCATCTTTCAAGCGCGCGGCATGATGGACCATCAAACGCGCGCCGTGAATTTCCGTCGCCATGTCGGCAATGTACCAGCGAATCGCTTGAAACTCGGCGATGGCCTGGCCGAAGGCTTTGCGTTCTTTGGCGTAGGCCGAGGATTTTTCCAGCGCGGCCTGCGCCAAGCCAACGGCCATGGCGCCGATGCCGATGCGGCCGCCGTCAAGCGTCATGAGCGCGATTTTGAAGCCTTCATTTTCTTTGCCCAAAAGATTCGCGGCCGGCACGCGGCAATTGTCGAAAGAAATCTGCCGCGTATCCGAGGCGCGCAGGCCGAGTTTGTTTTCTTTTTTGCCCATGACGAGGCCGGGCCAATCGCGCTCGACGATGAAAGCGGATATGCCTTTCGCGCCGGCGTCGGGGTTGGTTTTGGCAAAGACGACATACGTTCCGGCATAGCCGCCGTTGGTGACGTACATTTTGCTGCCGTTCAAAATATAATGATCGCCTTTTCGCGTCGCGGTGGTTGTCATCGCCGCGGCGTCCGAGCCGTTGTGCGGTTCGGTGAGGCAGAACGAGCCGAATTTTTTTCCGGCCAGCAAGTCGGGCAGATATTTTTGCTTTTGCGTTTCATTGCCGAACGCGGCAATCGGCCCACAACACAGCGAGCAGTGCGCGGCAACGGAAAGCACGGTGGAGCCGCAGGCCTTGGCGACTTCTTCGATCATCAAAGCGAACGAAAGCGTATCCATGCCGGAACCGCCGTGCTCCGACTGAAAGCCGATGCCGAGAAACCCAAGCTCGCCCATTTTTTTAAGATTGTCGGCAGGAAAGGCCATGGTGCGGTCGATTTCAGCGGCAATCGGTTCGATTTCTTTTTTGGCAAATTCGCGAACAGTATCGCGCAACATCGTTTGTTCTTCAGTCAAGTACATGGGCGGTTCGATCCGTTTTAAATTATACACGCTTGAAATAACCCGCAACGAACAAAACCTTTTTCGTTGCAGTTCTCCTTTCGTTGCAAAAATTCATTCACCTTTGAAAATCGGTTGCCGTTTTTCCGCGAATGCCGCCAGCGCTTCGCGCCGGTCTTTGGTCGGAATCACGCGCTTGTAGCATTCAAACTCGATTTCCAGCGCGCGCGACAACGGCTCGTCGAGGCCGCGGCGCATCGATTCCTTGGCCGCTTGCACGGCAATGGGCGCATTCACCGCAATTAATTTCGCATAATAGAAGGCGGCGTCGGCCAACTCGGTTTCAGGAACGACTCGATTGGCGACGCCGTGCGCCAAACATTCATTCGCTTCAAACATTCGCGCGGTGGCGATCCAGTCCATCGCGCGAGCGTAGCCGATAAGCCGCATCAAACGCTGCGTGCCGCCGGCGCCGGGAATGATCGCCAGCGCGGTTTCGCGCAAACCCATTTTCGCGGTTTCCGACAAAACACGAATATCCGCCGCCAGCGCCAGCTCCATGCCGCCGCCGGCCGCGGTTCCCTGGACCGCCGCAATCACCGGCGCCTTGATGCCGGCAACGGCTTGAATCGCGTCGCGAATGCCTTGCACGACTTTCTCGACTTCGGCTTCGGGAATGCCTTGCCGCTCTTTCAAATCCGCGCCGGCGCAAAAGTGGTTGCCCTCGGCATTCAAAATGAGAACGCGCAATTCACGGCGTTCGGCGTCGCGGTTGGCCAAATGCGCCGCGGCAAAAATTTCGTTCACGAGCTGGCGATTCAACGCATTCACCGGCGGGCGATTCATCGTCAACCGGCCGATATATTCTTCCACCCGATAACGTACAAACTGAAACTCGGCCACTTTTCTCCTCAAAATTAAAACGTGAAACGTAAGGCGTGAAACGTAAGGCGTAAAACGTAAGACGTAATTTTTTACGGATTACGTTTTACGAATTACAGAACCTCGATCTCCATCTGCAACAAACCCAGGCCGTGCGTTTTGCCCTGGGCGTCGGTTTTCAAACTCTCCGAGCCGCCGCCGCCCAGCGAATCGCGCAAAATGAAATTGAGCGCGAGCAAATTCGGCACTTCGTAGCGCTCGACTTCGCCCTGGCAAATGGCGTGAAAATGCTGCTTCACGCGTTCAGGTGTCAAGCTTGCTCGCAGCAATTCATAACCTTCACGCGTGTACGCAACAATTCCCACATTACTGGCGTCGCCTTTGTCGCCGCTGCGGGCGTGGGAGATTTCGGAAAGTCGTATGTGTTTCATTTTTCTGGTTGCTGGTTGCTTGTTGCTGGTCGCTCGTTGCTGGTTGCTTGTGGCTCGTTGCTTGATTTTAATTTTAGCAACCAGCGGCGAGCAACCAGCAACCAGTTCATTTTTTCTCCAACGAATGCAGCGAATCCAAACCTTCGGGCAACGGCAGGACATACTTGATCGGCTGCACGGTGCCGTCTTTACGAACCGTGCGCTCGACGTGTTTGCATTTGAGCACCGAATGCTCGATCCAAACGTCGTCGTCGATGAACGTGCCGAAAATATAGCTGGTGCCTTTGATCAGCACGTTGTTGCCGATGCGCGTCGGAAATTCGTCGGCGCCGGTCATGTTCACGCTCGATTCAATGCGGCAATTCTCGCCGATGGTGAGATTGCCCTTGACGATGTCGCCCTGCAGAATTTCCGAGTTGCGGCCGATGCGCAGCGTTTGATGCGGGTACGTGCTCAGGCTCACATTCTCGTGAATCTTGACGTTCTCGCCGAGAACGACATGGCCCTCCAAACGCGCGCGGTTATTGATGGCGACTCCTTTGCTGAGCTTGACCTGCGGGCCGATATAAACGCCCTTGCCGATTTCGATATCGAGCGGCGCGCTGGTTTTATCCATTTCGATAATTTGATCGATGACTTCGTCGGCGATAAAAAAATCGTCTTTGTCGGTGAGCGTGATGAGATCCTTCAACCGCTCATAAGCCTTGTCGCGCGCGATCTTTTCCATTTCTTTCAGCACGCTCTTATTGTTGAAACCGAGCACGGCGCTGGGATCTTTGGCGCGCGAGGCGCGGACGGTCAACCCGTTGTTGTTGAAAATCGAAATCAAATCGGTGACATAAAGCTCGCCTTGCGCATTATCGGTTTGCAGCGTTTCAATATAACGCCTCAACGGCTGCGCCATAAAAGCGTAGACGCCCGTGTTGAACTCGCGCAGCTCCAGCAGCTCGTCGCGGCCGAAACTATAAACGCGATGATTGTATTCGACGCGATAGGATTTGTCCGGCGACATCGTCAGGATATCGCGGTGCTCGAGAATCTCGATGACCTTGCCGAAATCATCGCCGGAGGCTCTGCCGTCGGCGTCGCGCTCCGGCACGCGGATGATGCGTCCGTAATAATTTTGCGCCGGATCGCCCTGATAATCCGCGGTGAGCACGATCATATCGCACGGATGCTTTTCAAAATCCCGGCGAAAATCCTGCACCGCCTGGCGGTTCAACAAGCCCATGTCGCCGGGAAAAACATAAACCGCGCCGCGAAAATCCGGGCCCGGCAAACCTTGCAAGCCGACGCGCACCGCATCGCCGGTGCCGCGCTGCTCGGCTTGATATTCAAACACGCGGCCCTCGGCCATGCCGATGGCTCGCGCCACCTCGAGCGCCTTGATGCCGACGACGATGATCAAATTATTGCTCTGCAAACCGTCGCGCGCCGCGTTGGTCACGCGCGTCACCGTCGGCACGCCCCAAATCGCGTGAAGCATTTTGGATTTTTCAGATTTGATTCGCTTGCCGTGTCCCGCCGCCAGAATCATCGCGACGACGGAGTGCCGCTCATCAATTTTCGAAGATAATTCATCGAGCTGCGAATGAATTTCGCGAATGCTTTCCATGGTTAAAACCTCTTCGTCAAGTTGCAAGTTCAAAGGGAGTAACGAGGCTTGAGTCAAATTAAAATTCTGCCAGTTCAACATGCGGCTTGATTTTCTCTTTGCCGACCAGCGCCGGCCAGTACGAGATGATTTCAGTCGCTTTCGGCCGGCCGCCGGCAAAGCCGGTCACGCCGGGCGGGCCGCTGGTCACCAACGGCACGATCTCCATGCCGAAGCGATTGACTTTCGTTTTGTCTTGGTCTTTCACACCAACGCGCAAAACCACTTCCGGCGGGTCGATGGCCGGCACAATGCCTTCGTGGCAAACGCCGGCGCCGAGAAATTCGACGCATTTGTTTTCTTCCGCAAACGTCACGCCGTCAAGCGCCAAGCGTCTCCATATAATATCGGCACATAAACGCGCTTTTGCAAGCGCTTCCGGGCCGGAAATCGTCAATTGGCCGGCGGCTTTATAGCCGTTCTCGTAACTCACGCTGACTTTTAGAAATTTTGTCGGCGCGCTGCCTTTAACGCCATGCACGCGCACGCGATCGGCGCCGGCGGCTTCAAGCTGAATCGAAGTAAAATCGGCGATCACATCCGGCGTGAGATAATTTCGCGGATCGCCCATTTCATAAACGAGCTGCGAGGTGACGGTGTCGACGCTCACTTTTCCGCCAGTGTTGTGATGCTTGGAAATAAAAAACTCGCCGGTGGAATGCGCTTCAACAATCGGATAACCGATGCGGGCAAAATCTTCGATCTCGCGCCAGTTCGTGTAATTCGCGCCGGTGCATTGCGCGCCGCATTCGACGATGTGGCCGGCGACCGTGCCGGCGGCAAGCTTATCAAAATCGTCCGGCTTCCACCCGAACTCGTGAATCATCGGCCCAAGCACGAGCGAGGGATCGGTGACGCGACCGCAAATCACAATGTCCGCGCCGCGATCCAGCGCCTCGGCAACGGGAAACGCGCCGAGATAAGCATTCGCCGACGTGATTTTGCCGGCAACTTCTGCGAGCGGACGGCCATCATCGAGATTCTTTAAGGTTTCGCCTTGTTGCTGCAATTCCGCGAGCCGGGGCAAGACATCGTCGCCGGTTACAGTGGCGACTTTGATGCCGGAAAGACCGAGCTTTTTGATCACCTCGCCCGTGGCGCGCATGCACGCGGCGGAGTTAACCCCGCCGGCGCTGGCGATGATTTTGATGCCTTTCTCTTTGCAGGTTGGCAAAATGCGCGAGAGCATCTCGATAAAATCCGTCGCGTAGCCGGCCTCGGGATTGCGGCTCTTGAGCTTTTGCATGATGCTCATCGTCACTTCGGCCAGATAATCGAGCGTCAGATAATGCAGCGGGCCTTCACGCACCAGCCGCACCGGGCCGAGAATCGAGTCGCCCCAAAAGCCTTGGCCGTTGGCGATGAGAATGGGAAAGCGTTGGCTCATGCGTTCGTTTCTTCAGATTGATCGATGATCAGTTTCTTGCGAGTGAAAGCCAAAATCTCACGCGCTTGATCGACGGCGGCTTTGGCTTCGTTTTTCGAATACCAATATGGCACGCCGGGCGGATATTTTGCGTCGATATAATAACGATTCAGATTTCGCGCAGCCTCACGAAACTCTTCAAAGCTGGAGTCAATAGCGACACACGATTTGAGTAACTGATTCAAGTTATGAATCTGCTCAAGTTTTTGAATTTTTGCAATCACAAAAGCTTTGAAACACTTTTCTCCAACTTGATGCGCGTGATAACAAACCGTATCGGTTGGCGGTTCTTCATAATAGGCCAATATCGCCTCTGCCGCAAGCAAATCGTTGTGTGCTTTTGTCAACCAATCTTCAAAATTCATACTATCCGGCATAAAGCACTCGCCCCCTTTCTAAAATATCTCGAATGAACGGATTTTTTTTTCTCAAACAGCTTGCGACTTCTTCCGGAGTATAAACAATAAGATCTACGGGACAATCGAAATCATCAAGCAACGCTTCGATCTGCATCGCCCGTTCATCCGGGCGAGCTACTTTGGAATTCATAACGACAAAAAGATCCAAGTCGCTATACTCTTTCGTCTTGCCCCAAGCCCACGAGCCGAAAAGAATGATCTTGTGCGGATGGCATTCCCGCACGATTCGTTCGGTCACGCGCTGAATCAAGTCTTCGGAAATTCCGAAGGTGTTTTGTTCGATGGCGATCATTTCAGTTTATGGCTGATCTTTATCAAGGGTCTCAAGAAACTTTACGACTTCTTCGGCAAAATTCATCAGATCATCCAAATGGCCCAGATGTTCGTGAAAGATACGGCCTTGATCGAGCGTGAGATAATCATGAACCAAAACATTTCTAAAACCGCCTATGCCTGCCGGGCGATCATCTCATGAAGCTTGTCGAGGCGAACGCGAATAGTTTCTCGGCGGATAGCCATAGGTTCCGTTTTTTATTCTTTCACGAATAACGTCCCATTCAAATTTACGTCGTGGCGCCTCGTCGTGATATTTTCTGAGCGTCTCAAAAATGAAATCCGCTTTCTGCCCGTCATCTTTTGAGAAAATCAATTTTCCTTGCGCCAGAATTTCGAACGCCAAGTCAAGCGGCGCGTCTTGCAGCGGCACGACCTCCACGTCATCGCGCTGCAAAGTCTTGCCGAGCTTCGACATCAGTTGCAACCGGCGCTTGAAACGCGAATGTGAATCACCGGCCGGATGAAAATAAACAGCCACGTCCACGTCACTCAGCGGCCCGCTGCGGCCTTTGGCGACGCTGCCGAAGAGATAGGCGAAGGCGATATCGGGTTCGGCTTCAAGAACGCTGAAAAGTTTTTCGAGGATTTCTTGCATGGCAATTTATTTTTAAGCAAATTTTTATTAAAATTATTTCAGCGCCTCCAACCATTCCTGCTCGGTCAATCCTGATTGCCGAATCATTGAGGCCAAAGTTTTAGGCTCAAAGCGCTTTTGATTCTTGATAACAGTCACTCTTTGTTTCATGCCGCGTATGAAGCCGACAAACTGTTGGTGGCTTCCCTTGCTACGATTGAGCACAAATCCGTGGTGGCGTAAAATCCGTTCTACGTCTCGCGAGGCCAGGCTCAGCAATTCACGGTGCATATACCAACTCGCGAAGACGTAACTTTCCACGTCCTACCGAATGACGAAAGTTTTTCTGCATTCTTTGCGTCATGGCTTGAAAGTACTTGAGCCATTCCTCGATTGGAGCTGGACGCGGGATAAAATCCTTTTCATCGCCATCTTCGTAAACGCTTTCGAGGTAAAGCTCAATGGCTTCAACAATATTTTCTTTGACTTCGGCTAACGTACGTCCTTGTGAAGCCACATCCAATTCCAAACACAAAGCGGAATAGAGGCGGCCTTCTTTTTCGATGAGGACATGAAGATCAAGCGGCTCGGTTTTTCCATTTCTTTTCATATCATAGCATCTCAAATTTGCGCTATCTCACGCTGGAGGCCTTCGTCAATCCAAGTCTTCAGCAATGCCTCCGAAGTTGTGCCTTTGCGCCGGGCGATTCTTTGTGTTGCGCGTAAATGTTTTGGCTCCAGCTTTAAAAGCGCGGCGAGACGTCCAGCACGCCTTTTTTCGATCCGAGCTTTTAGCGAGCCAGCAACTTCGATTGTTTCGTCCAAATCTTCTAAATCATATTCGGTGGTGTCATGCGTGTCCCAGAAATGCGCTTCTTCTTCCAGGCTTTTAAAATTTGGAACCGGCTTAAGAGCCTTGCGCTTCGTCGATGAGCGCCCGTGTTTATTTTCCTTTATTTTTTGCATGTTTTACCTCTTTCGAATTTGAATCACGTGCAGTAACAATATGCGCCCGACCTTGACCACGATATGCAAAAACGATTGTCAGATAACGTCCAGAGTTGTTTTGCCCAAATGCCATATATTTTCCTTCTTTGACCTTGCGGATAAATGGGCGATTTGCAAAGACTTCTTCCACTTCATAAGGCTCAACATCATGATCAAGAATATGATCGGTATTCCAATCATCCCATTCACAGTCAATTATTCTCAAGTTTTCCTCCCGCTGCAACGCTTGGTTGCATTCTTGATGATTGTCAGGCGAAACGAATGACTTACATCCTCATCACCCCGGTTTTAAATTCCCCCAGCTCCGGATTGTTCGCCGCCATTTCCAGGCCGGCGATTAAATTCTTGCGCGTCTCGCGCGGATCGAGGATGCCGTCGATCATCAAGCGCGCCGCGGTGAAATAAGGCGTCGCCTCATGATTATACTTTTCAACCAATTTTTTGCGAAAATCCTGGCGCTCTTTTTCGGACAACTCTTTTTTAGTCAGCAAAACCGTGTCGGCGGCGATGCCGCCGTCCATCACCGCGATTTTCGCGGTCGGCCAGCCGAAAATCAAGCGCGGATCGTAAGCCTTGCCGCACATCGCGTAATTGCCGGCGCCAAAACTGTTGCGAATGACAACGGTGAATTTTGGCACGACGGAATTGGCCTGCACGTTCACAAACTGCGCCCCGTCTTGAATGATGCCGCCGTTCTCCGCCTGCTTGCCGACCATGAACCCGGTGACGTCGTGAAAAAAGAACAGCGGAATTTTCCGCTCGTTGCAGAGCATGATGAAATGCGAGGCTTTGTTGGCCGAATCGGAATAAATCACATTGCCCATTTGCATCTGCGGCGGCTGCGGCCGGCCGAGATGATCCGGCGGCATCTGGCGCTTCACCGCCACGCCTTCGTTCGCTACGATGCCCACCGCAAATCCGCCGAGGCGCGCAAAACAGGTGACAATCGTTTTGCCAAATTCCGGCTTGTATTCTTCAAAGCGGCTGCCGTCCACCAGGCGCGCCAAAATTTCGCGCATGTCGTAGGTGCCGGAGGCGTTATCGGGAAGAATGCCGAGCAGCTCGTCGGGATCGTACTGCGGCGCTTCCGGCGTCGTGCGGTCAAACGGCGCGCGGCTGTTGCCGCCGAGCAGCGCCATTTGATTGCGAATAAATTCAAACGCCTCGTCTTCGCTGTCGAAGCGATAATCGGCGACGCCCGAAATGGCATTGTGCATTTCCGCGCCGCCGAGCGTTTCCATATCGACTTCCTGGCCGACCGCGGCTTTCACTAAAAACGGGCCGGCGAGAAACATGCTCGAATGTTCGGTGATCATCGCCAGATCGCTGGACATGCCGGGAAGATATGCGCCGCCGGCGACGCAAAAACCGAACACGACGGAGATTTGCGGAATGCCCATCGCCGCCATTTTCGCGTTGTTGCGGAAGATGCGGCCAAAATGCTCGCGATCCGGAAAAATCTCCGCCTGCCGTTCGAGATTCACACCCGCCGAATCCACCATATAAATGATCGGCAGACGGTTTTCCATTGCGAGCTCTTGCGCGCGCAGATTTTTTTTGCACGTGATTTCGACCCAGGCGCCGCTTTTCACCAGCGGATCGTTGGCAACGATGACGGCGAGCTTGCCGCTGACACGGCCGATTTGCACGATGGTTCCCGCTGAGGGATAGCCGCCGGGAATGTCGTGATACATGTCCCACGCCGCAAATAACCCGACTTCGAGCGGCGATTCGCCGGCATCGAGCACGCGGCGGATTTTCTCGCGCGCCGGATATTTGCCGCGCTTTTGCAATTTGGCAACGGCATCGGGCGCCGGCGCGATGACTTGTTTTTTGCGAAGATTCAATTCGCTCAGCAATTGCAGCATATAGCTGCGGCGCTGTTTATAGGATTCGGATTTATGGTCTAACTTCGATTCGAAAACCTTCATGCAAATTTAGTATGCAGCTTGAGCCGGTAAACAATTTTCGCCCACTGAACTTGAACTCCTTGCAGGCGCAGCCCACAGAAATGAAAACAGAACTACGCTTAACGCACGGATCAAAAACACGCTGATAAATCCGAGTGCGTTTTTGATCCGTGTGTAATTTTCTGCGAGATTTTCATTTCTGTGGGCGCATAAATTTTAGAAATTTCTTCCAGTCTGGCCGACCGAGTTACCGAATGTCCTTCACCCGCAATTGCAGCGTCGTTCTTCCCTGATACGTATTCTCCTCGATCAAGTACGCCAAATCGATTTCGCCCTTGCCGTTGTTCAACAGGCTGATTTTTTCGCCGAGGCCGAAACCGATGCAATCGAGGCGTTTGTTGTCTTGCTTGACGTGAAACCGCAAATGATTGTTGCCGACGATTTGCGGCGCGCCGGAAACCTGCACGCCGCGGCTCACGAACACCGGGCGCATGTTTTGCGGGCCGTACGGCGCCAGAGCTTTGAGAAAATTGACCAAGCGCGCTTCAATTTCCGGCAAACGAATTTCGCCGTCGATGCGCAATTTCGGCGCGAGCATCTCCGGCGTGAGCGTGTGGCCGGCCACTTCTTGCAAGCGCCGGCGCAGCGCCGGAATTTGCTCGGTTTCGATCGTCAAGCCCGCGGCGTATTTGTGCCCGCCAAAAGCTTTCAGCAAATCGGCGCATTGCGACAGCGCGCGGTGAATATCGAAGCCGGGAATGCTGCGCACCGAGCCTTTGCCGAGGCCGTTGGCCGTCGCGATCATGACGGTGGGGCGATAATATTTTTCAACCACGCGCGAGGCGACGATGCCGATGACGCCGGAATGCCAATGGTCTTGATGCAAGACGAAAGCCGTATCGTTCAACTGATCGCATTGCGTTTCGATCATTTTGACTGCTTCGCGAAACGTTTCGTCGTCGACGCTGCGGCGCTCGCGGTTTTCGGCGTCGAGAACTTGCGCGATTTCCAGCGCTTCGTTTTCATTTTGTGAAATCAGCAGGCTCACGGCGCGGCGGGCGTCACCCATGCGGCCGACGGCGTTGATGCGCGGGGCGATGATGAACAGCACCTGCCCGCCCTCGATCAGCGTTTTTTGCAAACTGCAAACTTGAATGAGCGCGCGCAGGCCGGTATTTTCAGTGCGGTTGAGCTGCTCCAAACCGTATTTGACAAAAATCCGGTTTTCATCGACCAGCGGCACGATATCCGCCGCGCTGCCGATGGCAACCAAATCGAGATAACGATACAGCTCTTTTTCGTCGCGATTTAAATAGCGGAACAAGCCCTGCATAAGCTTGAAAACCACGCCGACGCCGCACAGCTCTTTGAAGGGATACGGGCAATCATTGCGTTTCGGATTGAGCAGGGCGTTTGCCGGCGGGAGTTGGGCGCCGGGTTGATGATGATCGCAAACGATCACGTCGATGCCAAGCTCGCGCGCGCGTTGAATTTCCTTGTGCGCCGTCACGCCGCAATCAACCGCTAAAATCAGATCGACGCCGGCGGCGTGCGCTTTCTCAATACCACCAATCGACAAGCCATAGCCTTCGCGCAAGCGTTCGGGAATGTAATGTGGCGCTTCATATCCCAACGTGCGAAACACCAATGCCGACAAGGCGGTCGCCGTCGTGCCGTCAACGTCGTAATCGCCGTAAATCAGAATGCGCTGGTTATGGCTCAACGCATGCACCAAACGCTCGATGGCTTTCGGCATGTCCGCCATCAGCAGCGGATCGTGCAATTGCTGCAAGTTGACGTTGAAAAATTCCCTGGCGCTGGTCATTGAGTCGAGGCCGCGATTGAGCATGATCCGCGCGATGATCGGCGGCACCTCGAGCGCTTGCGACAATTGTTTGACCGCCGCTTCCGGCGCGGCGGCGATAAATTCCCACTGCAAATTCATGACGGCCCCGATTTCCTTTCAATAAAAAATCCAAAGCAGGCCGATAAGCCGAATTCTGTCTCCCCGATTTTGCTTTCGTATTTCTACGCAAGAAAGATCGGGGTGACGGCCATTTATCTAGGACGCCGATTGCTCGGCGCCTCGAGCGACCTACCCGTTCCGTCTTTCCCGCTGCGAGGCGGGAAAATTGAGCGGGCAGCTCTTCCCCGGAAGGGAACGGAACTTATTTGGTCTTGCTCCGGGCGGGGTTTGCCTTGCTGGCGCGGTCACCCGCGCCACGGTGAGCTTTTACCTCGCCTTTGCACCTGTGCCTCGAAGAATCGAGGCAGTCTTTTTTCTGTGGCACTTTCCGCCGGCTCGCGCCGCGTCGCCGTTAGCGACCGCCCTGCCCTGCGGAGTTCGGACTTTCCTCATCCCGCGCGAGCGGGACGCGGCCGTCTGGCCTGCTTTGGACCTGTTTATTCTACAAATGAACTTTTTACTAAAAACGCATGACGCAAATCGAAACAGCTTATTTCCTCACGCAGCAACGGCAGCCTCAATTTTATCGACCGCCTCTTCTTCGGAATCGTTCCAAACCAAAATGCGGCCGCAGGATTCACAATAACGAATTTGATTCATTTCGCGAATCTCCATCACGCGCTGCGGCGGAATGCGCGTCGAACAGCCGCCGCACGAGCCGCGCATGATTTCGACCACGGCCAAACCGTCCTTGCCGTTCAAAATGCGTTGATAAGCGCCGAGCAACGGCTTGCGCAATTTCGCCGCCAGCTCGACGCGCTGCTGTTGCAAGGTTTCCACCATGCTGCGGGTTTCTTGCTCACGCTGCGCCAAAACCGCCTGCTGCTCATCACATTCGGCTTGCAGCGCTTTGAGCTTCTCATCCAGCTCGGCGGTTTCTTTTTTTAATAGGTCTTCCTGCTCGATCGCTTCGAGAATTTTGGTTTCGGTTTGATCGATGTCTTCGACCGCCATTTCGATTTCGGCGGTGACGGCGTCGTATTCTTTGTTGTTTTTTACGCTATAGAGCTGCTCGTCATATTTCTTTTTTCGTTCGCGGGCCATTTGCAGCGCGCCTTCGGCCGAGCGGCGCTGGCTCTGCGTGTCGGCCAGAGCGGCGACTTTTTGCCGCTGCTGCTCCGCGAGCTGGTCACGCTGGCTTCGCAGCTCCAGCACGCGGCTGGGCAAGTCGCCCTTGGCTTTTTCCAGAGCGAACAACTGGCCGTCGACGCTTTGCAGTGCGACAAGAATCTTTAGCTCTTCTAACAAACCGGACCTCCTTTAAAAATAAAAAATGCACCTCGAAGTGGTGCATTAGCCGCAATGATGGCGCGGTGAATGTGGGGCAGAGGCGCGAGCAAGCCCGATGCCCGAATCGACAATCGGCCCCCGGCAATCGGGATGAGTCCTTTCGTATGATAAATCCACATGAGCGTCAATCCATCACCGCAAGCTAATAAAATTATTGCACCTGCTTTTAAAACAGCATTTATAAATTGCATTTATGCCGACAAGAAAATATAGCAGGATACGGCCACAAAAGCAAGCTGATTTTTGTCAGTTGCAAGCAGGCTTATTCATACCCAAGCTCGGCCAGCCGGTCTTCATCCAGCCCGAAATAATGGCCGATCTCGTGCAACAGCGTGATGCGCACCTGCTCGCGCAGCTCATCTTCGTTCCGGCAAAAACTTTCAAGAGATTTTTGATAGAGGCAGATTTTATCCGGCAGCGCGTTGCCGTAGTCCGACGTTCGTTCCGGCAGCGGCGTGCCGAGATAGGCGCCAAAAAGCTCCTCGCGATGCGCGACGCCAAACTCGCGCATGGTGGCGCGATCCGGCCAGTCTTCGACCGTGACGGCGATGTTCTCCAGCGCATTTTGAAAGGCTTCGGGAAGCGCCTCAAGCTCGGCGAGGACAAGGTTTTCAAATTCTTGGCGGAGCAGCTTCATGATGGAGAGATAATTGTCAAATGTCAAAGCTCCCCCTTGTAGAGAGAATGTCCTCGGCATTCCCGAATTTCAAGGAAACACATCGAAAACAAACGCCTGAGAACGGCGTGGCCCATTGCAGAGCCTCCTGCATATTTTTAGACAAGGTGTGCGGCATCAATTGTGGATACCTTCTTCGAGGCGCACGATGATTTGCATAATACGGTCGACCTCACCATGCTTGATGAGATCTATCGGACGGCGTCCTTCAAATATAGTGAGTGGCGCATGCAGCCAGCGCTGGGTTTCTTCCGGCCCAACCAAATCATTCAGCCTTCCCCGGACCTCTTCCAACGACGTCTTCGCACGCGAAGGCCGCATCACGATTTCTAACTCGTCGCCAGCCCGACGCCGCAATTGCTCCCGCACTTTTTTAAGAGGCGTCAGCGATCCGTCTTTCCGCACTTTCACGATACAAGTTTGTATAGGAGGAAAATAATTGGTGATGAAAATTGATGATTGCAATTTATGATAACAAAGATACAAACCGTATTCATTAAAATCAAGTCGTTATTAAAAAAGCCAATATTTCCGGGACGAGCCGGAGGCCATACCTGCACGGATTACCCATGCTTCGGTTTCCACCCGATCAACTCTTCGTACCGCGCCGGCGTGTGCCGGGCAATCCAGCCTCGATAATCGCCGTCATAGCCGATTTGTTCTTGCAAGCGCCGGAGACGCTGATGAATTTTTTCGATCTGCTCGAGGCTCAACAGCTTTTTGGTGTTGAGAAAATCCGCAATGCTTTCGGCCCGCTGGGCGGCCACCACGCCGCCGCGGCGCAGCAATTCTTCATAATCCTCCTGGCGCCAGGCCAGAAAATCTTCCATCACCGTATCGGCGACTTGACGGCCATGATCAAAAGAAGCTTTGATATTGCCGCGGCCGGTAACGACGTTGCCCAGCCCGAACACGTTCGCCAAGCCCTCAAATTGTCCGGTCTCGGTGTCGCGAACTCTGTACAATTCGCCGTCCATCGCAATGCCGGGAATCAAATCCGGAATGCTGCCGATCGAAGAAATGACCAGCGGCGTTCGGTAAATAAATTCGGCGCCGGGGAGAATCACCGGGCGGCCGTTCTGCATCTCCGTGCGGGACAGCTTCAATCCCGTTAGGCGTCCGTCTTCAACGAATTTTTCCACCGGCGTAGTCAGCTCTTTGAAACGGAAAAGATACTTCGTCTCAAAGTTATGCAAAATTTTTTGCCGGCCGCGATGCACGATTTGCGCGCGTTCCGGCGTGGCGCCGGGCGGCATCTCCGCCAACGGCATATCGATGATGCGCCGGCGATATAGCAGCGTGCAGCCTTGCAGGCCAAGCGCCTCGAGCGTCAGGTCGTGCGCTTGTAAAAACTTGCTGATCGTGTCGTGTTCCAGCGTCAGCAAATCCGCCGCGATGCCGCGCGTCTGCAAAGCCGCCAGCACGGTTTCCAGCATCACGATCTTGACGACGTCCAAAGACGCCAGCCCGCCGCCGACGATCAAGGCGTTGTCCGGGATAGCGAAGGCCGGGCCGTTGTAATCCGGCTCGTGCTTATGATTGAACCAATACACCAGCGGATTTTGATAAGCCAGGCCTTTGTCCACATAATCATCGACGCTGTCAATCGGCAAAGGCCGGTCGCGCCAGGCGCCATTGGCCAGAAGAATCGCGCTGAAGCCCCAATTGTCGACGAGATCGTGAAAATCCAGCTCGCGGCCAAGACCGGCTTTCGGAATAAAAAAGACGCGCGATTGCGTCAGCTTATCGTCGATCTTGCTCTCTTCCGCATTGCGCAGCTTGACATGCCACATCGGCAAACCGTCTTCGATTTTGCCGTAGGGCAGCGCATTTTGCTCAAAAACGGCGCAATAAATGCCGCGCTGCGAAAGCCGATACGCGGCTTCCGAACCGGCCACCGCGCCGCCAACAATAGCCACAAAATGCCCGGGAATCCATTCCATTTTGACCTCGCCTTTTGAGTTAGGTTTGAAAAGATGTAAAGATGGCTTTTATATTTATACGCCTGGAAACATCTCAATCAAATCACTCAACGCCCTGATACGCGGCGCATCTTTCTCAGCCACTACGTCGAACGGATCAAGCAAAACCGGCGTAAGCCCGGCCCGGCGCGCGCCGATGACGTCGCGATCATAATTGTCGCCAACGTAAACGCAGCGTTCGGCCGGCAAACCGATTTGCTGCAAAGCGATCTCGAAGATGCGCGAATCCGGTTTTTCAACGCCGACCACGTGCGAGTCGATCATGCAGTCGAAAAATGGCGCGAAGCCGAATTTGTTCATCGACCGCTCGATCGAGCCGTCGGAATTGGAAATGACACCGAGCCGATAGCCGTGATTTTTCAGCTTGGCAAAAACTTCCGCGGCGGTTGGATCTGGCCAGCTCCACAAATGCTCGCGCTTGTGGCGCTCGTGAATCCGCGTCAAAATTTCGGGGATCGCCGCTTCCGGCGCGCCAACGTCTTGCATCCAAAAAGTGAGATAGTCCTTCCAATTCTCTTTTTCGCGGTAACGAAAAGTTTTCTCCCGCGCCAGCGCCGCGCCCTTTTGCAGCGGGAGAATATCGGTCGCCACGCCGTACTCGGCCAGCAGAGTTTTTAAAAACGGAAAATCGGGGTAGAGAAAAGTTTGGCCCGCGTCAAACAAAATCGCTTCAATCCGGCTGAAATCAGTCATGTGATTTCCTTATAAATTTTCGTTGCGGTTCCATTTTCGTTGCAAGCCAATTTAAGAACGTTCATCATAAAATTTCGTTGCGGTTCTCTTTTCGTTGCGAGACAATTTAAGAATGTTCATCATTTGGAATAATTTTGAGTTGCGCCAATTCCGTTGCCGCGTTGCTGTTGGGAAAAACCGCCCGCGCTTCCGCCACCAGCGCCGGCAAATCTTCCTGCCGCAGCCGCCCGCTGAAATGCGTCAGCAGCAATTGCCGCGCGCCGCACTTTCGCGCCAATTCCGCCGCATCGACGGCAGTGGAATGGCCCGACTCATGGGCGTGCTCACGATCAACCGCAGAAAAAGTCGAGTCGGCAATGAGCAAATCGGCATTGGCGGCTAATTTCTCGGCGCCGGCGCAAGGCGCGGTATCCAGGCAATAGGCAATCTTGACGCCCGGCCGCGGCGAACCGAGCACGTCTTCAGGATGAACGCGACGGCCGTTCGGCAAAACAATGCTCTCGCCGCGTTGCAAGCGACCGCGTTCCGGTCCATTCGGCACGCCGAGTATTTCGGCGCGGCTCACATCAAATCGGCCCGGGCGTTTAGCTTCCACCAACGCAAAACCGGCGGTAAAAATTCCATGCTTGAGCGGCTGCCACTCGACGTGATATTCCGGTGTTTGCAATAAAACCGCCGGCGTTTCCTCAGCAATTTCGTGAATCTGCAGCGGATAACCGAGGCCGAATTGGCAAAGCTGCTGATGAAAGCGAATATACTCGGCAATTCCAACCGGCCCGAAGAGATCGACTTGCTGCTGGCAACCCGCCATGTGCAAACTCGTCAACAAACCCGGCAGGCCGAAGAGATGATCGCCGTGCAGATGCGTGATAAAAATATGCCGCAACTTCCCCGGCCGCAGTCCGGCTTTGCGAAATTGCCTCTGCGTGCCCTCGCCGCAATCGAAGAGAAAAATCTCGCCTTGCCGACTCACCGCCGTGCCGGATAGATTGCGCTCATTGATCGGCGCTGCCGCGCCGGTGCCGAGGAAAACGACTTCGATCATGAATTGAAGTATAGCAGAATCTTGGGAAAGGGGCAAGAGGAATTTAGTTCCATAATTGCGATACTCCCATTCTTACTCGACAATCTTGGTTAATTGTATCGAGTTTCCTTCAAAATTCCACGACGACCGTGGCATGGCCTACCAGCTTTGTTCTTATGAGGGCGCAATGTTGTATCGCGTTTTTTTCGGCTAAATTGCTTGTCGCACATTGGGCATTCAACAATGTAAAGAACGTTGCTTGATATTGGTTTGTGTCGGCGCGTACTGGCACTGACAACAGATTTTGTTCTTGGTGCATAGACGGGGCCGGCGGCTGTGAGTTCTATGGCGTACACTGGCACGAACGTTCTATCCGTGATTCTCGCACTTTGAATTTTATCCACGCGATACGCGCGATGTTCACGAGAATCAACTCGAATGGCATGCAGGAAAAGATGGCCGGCTTTAGTGCGTCGCAAGCTATAAGGCTCAATGACACGTATCGTATTCTGATAGCCCAACGCAACACACAAACGATTCGCCGCGGCAAATCGAATGGCTTCCAATGGAACGCCTATGCGCCAGGCATGCACCATTGCTGGCGGAGTCCAGGTTTCATCTTCATCCGCGGCTATAGGATAACGCATTAATTGCGATGCGGGCGCTGCATTTTGCAGCCAGTCAAAAACCTTCGGCAATATATTCCAAAACTGCTCAAAAGGCGGAAGAAAGGGAAGTTGATGCGCCAGCATGTGGCTCCATTCGGCCTCGAGCTCCATTCGCCTCAAACCCGTTTTTAATTTTTCCAATTCACTGGCAGGCATTCCTTTGAATTTACTTTTCTCCCCAAATGTGGAGAGAACAACTTGGGCTTCGGGACGTAGTTGATCATACTGAAAGAGATGCACCACATCGTATAAATCTCGTGGACGTTCTCTTTCCAGCAGGGCGCGCAATTTTTCTGCAAAAAGCTCCTCAAAGGAATAGCACAAAATTTGAAAGTTCTCTTCGAGGGCATCGGAATAGGGGTGGTAAATCGGCCGTCGTATGGCCGGCAAAACAAGTTTTTCATCGCTGGCCAAATCCAACTTGATTCGTGGAAGATCGCCTTGCGGAGCAATTGGCCCTCGATAACTGACTTTACCTTGTGCCGATAGCTTGCCCCGTGGATTTTCATAAACCTCGAATAACAAGTTTTCACTCGGCAGCTCAATTCCGCTCTTTTCGTATATCCATGCAGAGATTTCATTAAAGACTGCAAGCAGAAAATCTTGATTGATGTGGGATGAGTCGAGCAGGGTAAAATCAAGATCTTCCGAGAATCGATAGGTTTCAAAATAGCATTTCTTCAAACACGTGCCCCCTTTGAAAACCCAGTGTTTTGATATCGCCTCGTGATGAGATATTCCCGCGAGCAGCCAGCCCAACACATAGTCCTTCTCGACTATACTCGGGCGCAGTGACAATTCATTGGCGAAAGCCAATACTTCACGTCGATCAATCACTTTCCCCCCCCTCAATCCAGTTCTCCGGAATCCAAAGATGCCAACGCGTAACCAATCTCTCCGCAGGCAACGACGGATCTAATTTGGCGTTTCCGCTGGTTAACTGTTTGCGGCAAGCCTGCAAAAACTTCTGATTGTCGGGTTGAATCCGTTCGAACAAAAAACCAAGCCTCTTGAAGATCGCGCCATTATCGGCGCGTTTAGCATAAGCCAAAAGCTCCGTCAAGTTCGAAGGCGTGGCTGACCGTAAATGTTCCTTCAAAATATCTTCCACGATTCTGACGCCGCCGCCAATGGCAGGATCATCCAACATGTCTACCATGGTTTTGTTGAGATCGGAAATCAAAATTTTATTTTGCCCCCGCCAAACCGTACGAGTGCCATACAACCTGTCTTCAGCAACTTTTTTGACCAAAAATTGAATCCCCTGAACTTCTTCCCTGCGATTTCGGATAGGCCGGCTGGTGAAAACAACCACGGTTCTGAAGATTTGTTCGGTAAGTCCCCAATGTTCCGCAGCACTCCAGCCACCAATGTAACAAGGCGAAAAAATCCGCTGAGCGATAATCCACGGATCATCAATCGCCGCCATCGGCGTCGTTGAATCAAGCTTTACCGGAGCATAAAGGCCACGACGCAACCGGACCAACCAACCTTGATTCACCCATCTCGCCAGCGCTTTTGCCGTTTCATTGGTGGGCAATCGCAGAATGCCGGAAGCTTCTTCAACCGTAAACGTTCCTTTACTTTCTTCCAATATTGCGGCAAGCCGCCGGCGGCTTTGTTTGCCAATGCCTGCAAGATTCGTCATAGTATAGTCAAGATTCACTAATTCCTCTATTAAGTGAATTACTGCGCTTTTAGTGTAGTAAAATGTGCGTAAAATGTCAAGGAATAATTTTACTTCGTCAAAAAATTCCATGTCATAGATGCGGAAGCGTCGGGGGAAAATTTGAATTTCTTGAGGTGGTCGCAAATTGCGACCACCTGCCGTTTTTCTTCTGGAGAATAGTTTGCTCGATACGTTCAACCGGAATGAGGGATCGGCGTTCTACCATAGTCTGAAAAGTATATCAACCCTCGCCGAAAATCAAGCAGTTTTTCTTAACGGTGTTCTTCCATCGGAATCTGAAGCATTAACTGCCATTCCACTGCCATTCAACATTTCCCTTGCTTCTTGCCCGGCAGTTTTGTAAAATTCATCATCTTCAATTCAGGATGTCCTGGCAACAGAAGCATTGATGAAAATTTGTAAAAATTTAGCTATATGAACCCGGAATAAAAAAGCCGCCCACAGAAACAAAAATCCCACAGAAATTAAACTTTTTGAGTTCAATTCAGTGGGATTTCAAATTCAGTGGGCGAAAGCTTCAAGCGGCAAATTTTCACGAAAATTTAACTTCGGGGACGCGCATGTCCGTTTCCTTGCACATTTCCGCCAAGCTGCACGACGACCAAAAGACGTGTACGCTTTCCTACACTGATCACGGGGCACCGAATACTTGCACCACGGCTCTGCCCAAGCTGGTGGCCGAGTCCTTGCTTGGCGCTTATGAATACACGCCGGCGCTCGGGGCGGCGTTGTATCAACTGCTCGACGGCGACAACCGCTATTTGGCGCGCGCCCGTGAACAAGCCCGCCATAACGGCGAAACGCTGGCGCTGCACCTCTCGCTCGATCCGGCGCTGCAAGACTTGCCGTTCGAGCTGCTGCACGACGGCCATTTCCTTTTGCCCGGCGAGATGCACCTCATCCGCCAGGCCGGCGACCGCGGCCGCGATCGTATGCTCGCGCCGGCCAATCGCCCGCTCAAGCTGCTGTTCATCGCCTGCTCGCCAATCGATCTCGATCCCGTGCTCGATTTTGAAAAAGAAGAAGAGACCATTTTTCGCGCCACCGAGCGGCTGCCGATCGACATCGTGGTGGAAGATTCCGGCGCGCTCGCCGGTTTGGAAGAAAAGCTCGGCGCCGAAAAATTCGACATCATTCATCTCTCCGGCCATGCCGAGCTGGCGAAAGACGGCGCGCCGTTTTTTTGGATGGAAAACGACGAAGGCCAGGCCCGGCGCGTTGATCCGCCGGCGCTGTGGCGGGCGCTGCGTCTCAATCCGCCGCAGATGCTCTTTCTCGCCGGCTGCCAAACCGGCCAGGTGGATCCCAACCACGCCACCGCTTCTTTCGCGCAGCAGATGGTCGGCGAAGGCATTCCCGCGGTGCTCAGTTGGGGCCGGCCGGTTTACGATCTTGGCGCCACCGAAGCGGCCCGGCATCTTTACTTTGAGCTGAGCCGCGGCAGCGATCTCGCCGCCGCCCTGCTCGCCTGCCGCCGCGCGTTGAGTGAAGCCCCGCACTTTGCCGTGCACAGCGTGTGGCCGCTGCTGCGCTTGTTTGCCGATGCCACGCCGCTCACGCCGTTGGTGACCGCCGGCCAGCGGCCCAAACCCACGGCGCGCAAGCTCGCCCATGCCTATCTCGCCAACGGCAAAGTCAAAATTCTCACCGCCGGTTTTGTGGGCCGGCGCCGGCATTTGCAAACCGGCTTGCGCGTGCTGCGCCACGGCATGGATGATCCGAGCCGGCCCCAGGCCGGTGTGTTGCTGCACGGCACCGCGGGTTTGGGCAAAAGCTGTCTCGCCGGCAAGCTCATCGAGCGCCTGGCCGCTCGCGACACCACGCTCGTGGTCGTGCACGGCCGCCTGGATGCCGCGACTTTTGCCGCCGCGCTGGAGCCGGCGTTTGCGGCCAGCCAGGATGAGCCGGCCAAAGCCATTCTGGCGCAAAAGCGCGAGCTGCCGGCCAAGCTGCGCGAGCTTTGCCTCGGGCCGTGGCAGGAAAAGCGTTATCTGATTTTGCTCGATGATTTCGAGCAGAATTTTGAGCAGCAACAGCAAAACGGCCAAAACCCTGCGGGCGGCGCCGTGCCGGTGTTGCGCGAAGGCTATCCGGTTTTGGCGCCGACCACCGCAGGTGTGCTGCACAGCTTGCTGCACGATCTGCCGTTGACCGCCGGCATGGTGAGCCTGATCATCACCAGCCGGTATTTGTTTCGCCTGCGCGACGGCGAGACCGACCTGGCGCAAAGCCGGCTGCGCATGCTCGGCCTCACCAGCTTTGGCGAGGTGGAGCAGCGCAAGAAAGCCGGCGAGCTGCCGCATCTCAACGCTTATCCGCACCCTGAAATCCGTGCCGCTCTCCTCGCCGCCGGCCACGGCAACCCGCGCCTGATGGAATGGATTGACACGCTGGTGGGGCAGAAAAAAGATGCCGCCGAGGCGGGACAACTGCTCGCTGCCGTGCGCGACAAGCAGGAAGAATATGTGCGCGACTACGTTCTGGAAGCCCTGCTCGCCACGCCGCCGCCGGAATTTCGCCACACCCTCCGGCACGCCAGCGTCTTCCGCGTTCCCGTAAAAAAAGAAGGCATGCTCGCCGTTTGCTCATCTTCACTGAATACTGATCACTGGTCACTGATTACTGAACACTGCTCACTGGCCACTACTCTCAGTTTGATGGAGCACGACCACCGCGCCGATACGCTCTGGGTGACGCCGTTGTTGCGCGAAAAGCTTCTAACAGAATTGGCGGCCGCGGAACAACAGCAAGGCCATCGCCGCGCCTATCAATATTGGCAAGCCAACCTGAACCCCGCCAGGCCGGACTATTTTGCAGAGGCCGAAGAATTGCTCTACCACGCCCTAACCGCCGGCGAGCTGGAAGTGGCTTGTGGCGAAGGCGCCAATTTAGTGAATCGTTTGCGCGAGCGTTTGGCCTACGCCGAAGCCAAGCGCGTGGGGAAATGGCTGCTCACTGGCATGCCATCTGTGCCGGAGACGGCTAATGGCGCTTTCTTGTTGAATGAAGTGGGCTTTACTATTAGGCAAATGGGTGAGAATCAACCAGCCATCAGCTTCTATGAGCAGGCCCTGGCCATCGACCGCAAGGTGTTTGGCGACGAGCATCCCAAGGTGGCGATTCGCCTCAACAACCTGGGCATGGCGTGGTCGGGTTTGGGCGAGAAAAAGAAAGCCATCAGCTTCTATGAGCAGGCTTTGGCCATCGACCGCAAGGTGTTTGGCGACGAGCATCCCAACGTAGCGCTTTGTCTCAACAACCTGGGCGCGGCGTGGTCGGATTTGGGCGAGAAAAAGAAAGCCATCAGCTTCTATGAGCAGACCCTGGCCATCGACCGCAAGGTGTTTGGCGACGAGCATCCCAACGTGGCGATTAGCCTCAACAACCTGGGCATGGCGTGGTCGGATTTGGGCGAGAAAAAGAAAGCCATCAGCTTCTATGAGCAGGCCTTGGCCATCGACCGCAAGGTGTTTGGCGACGAGCATCCCAAGGTGGCGATTCGCCTCAACAACCTGGGCCTGGCGTGGTCGGATTTGGGCGAGAAAAAGAAAGCCATCACCTTCTATGAGCAGGCCTTGGCCATTGTTAGCAAAGTGTTTGGGACAGAGCATCCGTATGTGGCGAATTGCCTCAACAACCTGGGCATGGCGTGGAAGCAATTAGGTGAAGTAAAGAAAGCCATCAGCTTCTATGAGCAGGCCCTGGCCATCGACCGCAAGGTGTTTGGCGACGAGCATCCCAACGTGGCGATTCGCCTCAACAACCTGGGCATGGCGCTCACGGCAACCGGAGAGCCAGAACGCGGCCAAGCCTGCCTGCAGCGCGCGCATGAAATTTTGCTGAAATTTTACGGGCCGGACCATCCCCACACCCAAATGGCGCTGGAGAATTTGCAGTCGGTGGGCAAGTAAGCCCGTTGCCAAGCCCCGCCCTCGGGCGTTGGAGAATCCGTTCAACAGCCTGATGCCACGCGCCTGCCGCGGGAGCCGGCTACGCCCGCAGGGTGGGAGAGTAGCGCGCCATCGCTCACTCCGTTAGGCCACGCCCGCAGGGAGTGAAATGTTTATAGCAAATGCCCATCATTGAAATTCCAAAACGCCGTAGGCGTGACATGGCATCGCCGCCACGACATGCCACCCCTAACGGGGTTGGAATTTTCTTGTTTGATCGAATCTACAAACATGACACGCCTACGGCGTTGCGCGATGGCGTATTCCCGCGCGCTATTCCACCCAATCGGCGATAAACACGTTGGTTTGCCGGGGGACGGCGGCGTTGCGGTTGGAGCAGAAGACGAGCTTTTTGCCGTCGGGCGAAAACATCGGAAAGCCGTCGAAGTCGTCGCAGAAGGTGACGCGCTCCTGGTTGGTGCCGTCAAGATCGATCAAAAACAAATCGAAGTTGCGGCGTTTGGGATCGGCGAGGTTGGAAGTGAAGATGATTTTTTTGCCGCCGGGGTGGAAGAACGGCGCAAAGTTGGCCGCGCCGTTGTTGGTGATTTGGCGCGGGTTGCTGCCGTCGGCGTTCATCACATAAATGTCCAACTGGCTCGGGCGGATCAAATTTTCCTTCAACAACTCCTGATACTCTTTCAGCGCTTCCGGCGTTTGCGGGTGATGGGCGCGGTAAACGATGTGCTTGCCGTCGGGCGAGAAGAACGGGCCGCCGTCATAGCCCGGCGTCGAGGTGAGCCGGCGGACGCCGCTGCCGTCGACGTTCATCGTGTAAATATCCAGATCGCCGTCGCGCGTGGAGGTGAAAACGATTTTCTTGCCGTCCGGCGAGACCGTGGCCTCGGCGTCGTAGCCGGGCGAATCGGTCAATTGCCGCAAGTCCGAGCCGTCGTCGCGCGCGACAAAAATATCGTAATCCGGATAAACCGCCCAAACATAACCGCGGCTGAAGCTGGGCGGCGGCGGGCAGGCCTCGCCGCCGAGATGCGTCGAGGAAAAGACAATGTGACGGTTGCCTTTCAAAAAGTAGCCGCAGGTGGTCCGGCCTTTGCCCGTGCTGACCAATTTCGGCGGCGCGTTGCTCAGCAGATCGAGAATGAAAATCTGATCGCATTGAAACGGCGGCCGGGTCGATTGGAAGATCAAGCGCTGCGGCGACTGGCCAAAACTGAAATAAGCTTCCGCCGAGTTTTCGCCTTCGCGGGTGAGCTGGCGAACGCGGGAAAAATGCTTTTCGTTGGGAAAAATCAACGCGCCATTACCGGCGTCTGCCTGGCCGGACAGGCCATCAGCCGCGGGCAGACGCCCATCGGGCTTTTGCAAAGATTGCTGCTGGCTTTGGCAGGAACAGCAAAATACAAGAAAAGCTGCCAATAGTCTTTTTAAAATTGCATTGCAGCAAAAAAAGCTAAAATTTTCTGAACACCAAGACACCAAGGCGCCAAAGAAAAAACTTCGTGTCTTCGCGCCTTGGCGGCAAATTGATTTGCGGTTTGTCCACATCGCAGGTTTGCGCATAAAATCATTCCAGGTTAAATCATGCATTGCCTTAAAACTTCCGCCGAGCGCTCCGGCGGCAGCCAATTCACTTGAAAGCCGGCGATGATATCGAAATCCGCCGCGCCTCTCAACCGCGGGGTGATCTCGAGATGCCAGTGGAAATCGCGCTCGACGGTTTTCCAATAGCCGCGCTGGCGGCCGGCGAGAAGATTCGGCCCGGAGTGAACGACCATGACGTAATTGGGGTCGCCGAGGGCCTGGCGAATTTTCAACAAAACCGTTTTCAACAATTTCGCCAGCGCCGGCAGCTCGTTGTTCCATTCATAAAAAGTTTCGTGGCGCTTCGGCAAAATCCAAATCTCGAACGGCGCCCGCGAGGCAAAGGGGCAGAGCGCGATGAAATTCTCGTTTTCGGCGACGAGACGCTGGGTGGTTTCCAACTCCTGCCGGATCATGTCGCAAAAGATGCAGCGCTCTTTGAGCAGAAAATATTCCTGGGCGTTGGTCAACTCATCGCGCGCCCGCATCGGCGTGATCGGCGTGGCGATGATGTGGCTCAGCGAATGGCGCAAGCTCGGGCCGCGCCGGCCTTCGCCGACGTTTTTATAGACGAGAATATAACGGAAGCGGGGGTCGCGCTTGAGATCGAGCACGCGCTCGCGATAGGCGGTCAGCACGTCGGCGATTTCGTTTTCCGCCAGATCGGCCATGATTTTTCCGTGCTCCGGCGTTTCCACCACCAGCTCGTGCGCGCCGATGCCGTCCAGCATGTCGTAAATGCCGACGCCGCGGTTGTTGGTTTCGCCATGAATTTGCAGCACCGGAAAACGTTCCGGCACGACGCGGACGCGCCAGCCCGGCTCGTTGCGCGGCGAGTTGCCGGGACGAACGGCAAAAATTTCCAGCGCCGTTTCGCTTTCGTGTCCGGCGCAAAACTCGCAGGTTTCGCCGGGACGCACGCGCCGCAAACGGCGGTGGCCGTCGGGTTTAAGCGTGACCATGTCCTTGCCGTTTTGCAGCATGATCGCCCAAATCCCGGTGATCGGATCACGGCGGAGTTGATTCATCAGCTTGGCACCTTTCCAAAAAATTCTCACCATCTTTGATCCGGCGCAAAACCAGATAAGTCAGCGCCAGACCGCTATTGACAACCGCCAGTGGATAGGCCAGCACCCACGCCGCCGAGAACAGCAGCGACAGCGCCAGGGTGTGAGCTAAAACCTCGAGCCAGGGTGAGAGTTCCAGCGGCGCGATGGGGCGCGCTTGCCCGGCCAGGGCGAAAAAAAAGTGGGCTACGCCCGTATGGGAGGCCCAATGGGACGAATCGGCAAACCACTCGCTGCGAGCCACGATCCAGCTTTGCAAAAGATGCTGCGCCTGAGTTGAAAGGTTTTGATACTCGTTTCCCATCGTCACCGCGAACAACCCATCCATCAGTAAAAAAGCTCGTTTCACACAGAACGCAACAACCAACAACCCGATGCTCGCCGTGATCAGAACGCCGGCGAGGTAAAGCAAAAGCCGCCACGGCTGGGTCCACACGATGGCGGCGACTTGAAAACCGGCCTCCAGCGCATTCTCTTCGGTTGTGGCCACAATTGCCGGGGCCAGCGCGAAGATCAAACCGGCCATGACGAGCAGAAAGAGCGCGACGAGAGACGCCAACAGCCAGAGCCAGGCCAAGCCGGTGACCACGATCTGGCCGAGGTAAGGAATGCGTCCAATCAAACCGATCAACGCGCCGCCGCCGGCAAGCAGGGCGATGACGAGAATAACCGCGGCCAGCGCCAGAACAACGGTGTTGAATTTGGCGAAGGCAAAATCGTATGCTTCGCGGATCGAGTATACTTCGACGCCCCGCCGTTTCATCCACAGCAACCGGCTGCCGGCGAGGTTTGCCAAAAGAAACACCAGACCTAATCCGGCGACGCCAAGTCCGAAGGCCACGAGCGCGGCTAACGGCGGCTCGCTGCCCTGGCCGGGCGGGCCGGCAAACAAACACGGCATCAAACCCGACTGCGCCCAGACGGCTGCCAAAGATCGTCCCGAAAGCAACAGGCTGGCATACGTAAAAATAAGGTAGAGCAAATAGCCGGGCGCAAAAGCGAGGAGCTGAATGGAGAGCAGGCGCAGGCTGATGGCATAGCGCGCCGCGCGAAGTATTTCAAAGAAGCCGGAGGGCAAGCTCATCTTCGGCGCTGCAAGGGCGCGACGAAAGCTTGCCGCCCGAAAGACGCTCTCTTCCAAAAATTCTGACACGTCTTGGCCTTCCTCCATTCGCTTTCCTGTTGCAAAAAGGTCTATTATGTTATGAAAATTTTAAAAGATTGTCAATGAAAACTTTCGGGCAATTATAAAGTCACCGGCCGGGCACTGTGAGTGGCCGGCCAATAAAAATCAATAAGACGGTTTTTCTTACGCAAGCCCGGCATTTGCCCGGTACAAATTTTCTAATAAAGAAATTATTTTTTGCTCACTTTGAAAATCGCCATCAGTTTACACAACAGAACGATGAAACTCATAAGTTTCCTCCCTTTCATTTTGATGCTTTTGCTCACCCAGCCTAGCGGAGTTCCTCAGGGTTCGCCGCGGCCAAGCCCGGCCTGGGCTACGCCCGTCCCGAATGATCAACCTGGCGCCACTTCACCGGAGGCGAATCAGCGGCTGATTTTTCTTTTGCAATATCTGGCCACGGATTATGACCGCGCCGTGGACGACGGGGAGATCGTCGATTCACTCGAGTACGCCGAGATGGAACGATTCTCGCGGGAGGCGGCGGTGATCTATCAAGCGACGGCGGCGACGCAACCGCGCACGCTCGAAAAGCTGAGCCGGCTCAGGCAATTGATCGCCGACAAGGCCGCGCTTGCCTCGATTCGCCAGATTTGCGCCGAGCTGGTGGGCAGTCTCGTCAAAGAGAAAAACCTGCTGGTGTTTCCCCAGCGGGCGCCGGAGCTTGCCCGCGGCGAAGAGTTGTTTCGTGAAAATTGCGTCTCATGCCACGGCGCGCTGGGCGCCGGCGATGGCCCGGCCGCCGATACGTTGAATCCCAAGCCGCGCGATTTTACCGTTCCCGAGCGCATGAACGACTGCGCGCCGCTGCAATTTTATCAGGCAATCACTTTCGGCATCGAGGGCACGGCCATGCCCTCTTTTGCGCAGGCCTTCACGCCGGACGAATGCTGGAGCGTGGCGTTTTATTTGATGACACTGCGCCGGGATTTCCAGCCGGTCGCGCCGTCTGCGCCGCAAAAGTTCACGCTGCGCGAGCTGGCGACGAAAAACAATCACGAGCTGCTGCCCATTTGGGCAAGCCAAAATCATCGGCAGCCCTACGATTCATCATTTTGTTTTATCGATTACTGGCGGCAAAATCCGCCGGAATTGACGCTGGAAGAATACGTCACGATCACCGAGACGCACTTGAAACAAAGCCTGGCGGCTTATCTGCGCTCGGATTCCGCGCAGGCGAAACTGCTGGCCGATGACGCCTACTGGCTGGGATTCGAGCCGATCGAGAGGAAACTGCTTCCAAAGGTTTATCTTAAATTCGAACAGCTCATCGCCGAGCTTCACGATTGCATTGAAGCGCGGGGACCGCAGAAAAAAGCGCGGGCTTTGGTGAAATCGATGCTTGATATTTTGCGGCAAATCCGCCGTCAAAAAGTTTTGCTGCCCGGCGAGTGAATTATCGCGGTTAAGAAAAAATTTGGCGCAAAATTTCATTCTCCCGGCGCCGCATCAGTTTTTTCGCCGCGGCGGTGTGATCGTCATAGCCCAGCAAATGCAGCGCGCCGTGAATAACCAACCGATGCAGCTCTTCGCGCAGACTCGCGCCGTGGCGCTTGGCGTAATTTTCAGCCACCGGAACGCAAACGGCAATCGCAGCGAGGCGCCCATCCGGCATCGCGCCGAGATCGAACGTGATCACATCGGTGGCCGAGGGGTCACGCAAAAAATCATCGTGCAAAGCGCGAATTGTTTTTTCATCGACAAAATTCACTTCGAGGCTGGTTGTCCCGGCGTGCGGGGCGTGTTTACTCCAAAAGCGGCTCAACACCTGCGTCAAACGCTGCCTCTCACGATTCGTCAACGGCAGGCGACGAATCGAGGGCTGTGCCGACCATTGGATTTTCAGAAGCGGCAGATGGATCGGAGTGATTTTTTGCAAGGCGGCGGGCAGACGCCCGTGGGGAGGCGGGATGGCGGCCCGCATTTGCGCCGGCGCTTTGCGAAGGCGGCCGGTCTGCCCGGCCCGGGAGGCGGGCTTTATTGGGCGGCTCGCTGCTTTTGGCGTTTTCACTCGCGGCTTTTTGATCTTCCGAGTATTGCGTGCGGCCATGAAAAATACCTGTGAGGGTTCGAATGAAACTTTCCTTGATCAAATTCAAATCACGCAGCGTCAGCGGGCACTCGTCCAGCTCGCCTTTTTTGAAACGCTCTTCGACGATGCCGTTCACCATGTTCCGCAGCCGGCTGATCGAGGGGTCGCGCAAAGACCGGCAGGCCGCTTCGACCGCGTCCGCCACCATCACGATGCCGGTTTCTTTCGATTGCGGCTTCGGCCCGGGATAGCGAAAATCGGATTCGTGCACTTCGGAATCATCGTTTTTCTCCAGGGCTTTTTTATAAAAATAAGAAATCAGATTGGTGCCGTGATGCTGCGGAATAAAATCCCGCACTTCCTTGGGAATATTATTTTCTTCGGCGATCTCCACCCCGCGCTTGACGTGATTGACGATCACCAGCAAGCTCATATACGGCGTCAATTTCTCGTGCGGGTTTTTGCCGCCGCGCTGATTTTCGACGAAATATTCCGCCATCTCCGTCTTGCCGATGTCGTGATAATAGGCGCCGACCCGCGCCAGCAGCGAATTGGCGCCGATGGCCTCGGCGGCGGCCTCGGACAAAGTTCCGACCACGATGCTGTGATGATAAGTGCCCGGCGCTTGCAACGCCAGCTCGCGCAGCAACGGCCGGTTCAAAGCCGACAGCTCGAGCAGCGTCGCGTCGGTGGTGAGGTCGAAAAGATATTCGAAAATCACCATCAAACCGTAAGTAAAAATCGGGCAGAGCAAGGCGTTGATCAAAATCCCGTCGCGCAGATTGAACAGCACTTGCTCAAAAGGCGTAAAGCGCAGAAAGGCGGTGGCGGCGATGGCGGCGAGATAACCGGCGGCGAGCAGGAGAATCGCCTTGAAAATCCAACTGCGCGAGCGCACCCGGCGCACCGCCAGAATGGAGAACAAGCCGATGACGAGCGTGATAAAAATCGTGTTGAATTCGTAGCCGCGCATGCTGCCGAGCAAAATGCCCAGCGATACCGTGCCGACGAAAGCCACCGGCACGTCGAAGAAAAAAACCAGCAGCATCGGCGCGATGGCGATGGGAATCAAATACTCGGAAAGGCCGAAGAAGTTGATCAAATACGCGATGAATAGAACCAGCAGCAAAATAATGGCGATGAGCAAAACCCGCTGCGGATCGTTGTAAATTTGCGGACGGGAGATGAACAGAAAAAAGCCGATCAAGCCGACGCCGATGAGCAGAATCGTCGTGCGCCCCAGAATCGGCAGCAGCCAGCTCAAGCTGCCTTCGGAGGCCCGGCGCTTCACCAGCTCCGCCGTGAGCGAACGCAATTTTTGCAAATGCTCCGCGGTGATTTTGTCGTGGCTTTCGATGATCCGCTCTTTGGCAAGCACGGCGCCGCGCGCCCGCGGCACCCTGCCCCCGGCCTCGTTCATGCGCTGCTGCGTTTCGCGCTCGTCATAAAAAAGATTGGGGCGAAAAAAATTGGCCAGAATTTGGTAGCCGATATTGACGGCCTGATCGCTCAAATTCGGAATCTCACGCAATTTTTGCAGGGCCACGCCTTTCGCCGCTTCCATACCCACAAACTGCTCGACGCTTTCCACCATTTCGTCCACGCCCTGGCGGATGGAGAGACGCTGCACGTAAGCCGGCAGCGCGCTGCGCTCCAAATTCAAAATTCCAACGGTAAAAACGTCGCGCGCAATGCGCTGCAATTGCCCGGCATAGGCGTCGAATCGAAGGCCGGGCCTCGGCGACCGAACAAAGCCGTGCAAAAGAAAACGCAGCCCCTCGTCGGACATCACAAATTTCGGCTGCGCGGCAAAGAAATCGCGCAGCCGCAGCATCTTGATCGAGTCCGGCAAAAGCGATTCGAGATTCTGCTCCAGGCCGGCGAGAAAATCGGCGAGCGCCCGCAGTTGCAGCGCTTCGACGCTGTCGTCGCGGACGAAAACCGGGTGAACGCTTTCACGCGCGGCGCGCACATCGCGATTGTATTCTTCGGAAGTTTTGTTGATTGAAAAGGTGAAGGGCGCAATGATCTGCTCCCCCTCGTAAACTTCTCCTTCGCGCAAATCGGCAAATTGAAAGGATTTTCCGCGCGGAAATAAGAACACGCCGGCGAGCACGAACGCCGCGGCAATGAGAAACTGCCAGCGATGCTGCTGCCAAAAATCCAGAGGTTTCCTTGGATGAATGTTGACGAGCCGCTTGAAGATTTGAAAATTCGCCAAACCTTCAAGCCATCGTCGTAGCGCTTGCATAGAGCTTATTGGCTGTAATGATCATACGCTTTGATGATGTCACGCACCAGCCGGTGTCGAACCACGTCCTGGTCGGAAAGATAAACGAAGCTGATGCCTTCCACCCCTTGCAAAATCTCGCGAATCTGCACCAGGCCGGACGGCGAAGTGCTCGGCAAATCAATTTGGGTGATGTCGCCGGTGACGATGGCTTTGGAATTGATGCCCAGGCGGGTGAGAAACATTTTCATCTGGCCGGGCGTGGTGTTTTGCGCTTCGTCGAGAATGACGAAGGCGTTGTTCAACGTGCGGCCGCGCATGTAGGCCAGCGGCACGATCTCGATCACCTGTGTTTCCAGATAGCGCCGCAATTTCTCCGCCGGAATCATGTCGAACAGCGCATCGTACAGCGGGCGCAAATACGGATCGACTTTTTCTTTAAGATCGCCCGGCAAAAATCCCAGGCTTTCTCCCGCTTCAACAGCGGGACGCGCCAGCACGATGCGATCCATCTGGCGGTCGCGCAAATGCGCCACCGCGATCGCCACCGCCACATAAGTTTTTCCGGTTCCCGCCGGGCCGATGGCGAAAACGATATCGTTTTTCAAAGTCGAATTGTAAAATCCCAACTGGCCGTCGGTTTTCGGCTTGATCGCGGCGGTTTTGGTGTAAATGATGACCGGGCGGGAATTTTGCGAGCCGGCGGATAGCGCGGCCTCCGAACCGGCGTTTTTGTTGCCCAGGCCGGGCAGGCCGTTGCCGCGTTTGACCACATTGATCATGGTCTCGACATCGGCGTGGCGCAGCTCGTCGTTGCGATTGAGCACGAGGATCAATTCGGTGAAAAGCCGGTCAAGCTGGCGGAGCTCCTGCTCCTGCCCCTGCAAGATGATCTCGTGGCCGCGCACGGTGATGCGGGCGTTGAAGTTTTTGAGAATTTCCTTTAGGTGCTGGTCGCCCGGTCCGAGCAACTGCAGCGAATCGACGCCGCGAATCGAAATGCGGCGTTCTTGCGGCGTGGCGGGCGCAGGAACGGCGGGAGAATCTCCCTTCCTCTCATCCAAAGTCTGTTCAGAAGTCGAATGCAATGTTTGTCCTTAATGGTGTCCTAAAAGACAAAAGCCCCGCCCTCCAAAACTCATCTTGAGGAAGCGCGGGGCATGATTTTCCAAATCGGAAGCGGGTTATTTCGGCATCCTCAAAACGGTGTAAGGATACAGACGGCTGCGGTCTTCGCCGATGATGTCTTTGTTGGCTTCGTAAATCTTCGTCCAACTCATCGAGTCGCCCATCATCTTCGAGATCTTGCGGAGCGAGTCGCCCTTCTTCACGAGATATTCCTCCGGCCCGACTTCCCGCTGGATTTTCAAATTCCAGTTGGGGTAAATCAAATCCGGATTCTTGATCATCTCGCGATTGTACGAGTAAATCCGCATCCATTGATACGGATCGCCGTAAATATCCGACTTCTTCGAGATCTTCCACAGGTAGTCGCCTCTGACGACGGTGTACTGATCGAAGATGGCCTTGGGCATGCGGGCGCGCAATTGCGCCAGCTTGCCTTCGATGGTGGCGATCCAATCCTGCATCTCGGTGAGCAGGGCGATTTTGCTCTTTTTCATCTCATTGAGACGAGCCTGGAGCTGATCCAGTTCGGCGCGGCGCTTGAACAGCTCTTCCGGCGAAAGCGCCATCAAGCCGTCGACCTCGGCTTCGAGCGCGCGCATTTGATTGCGATAGGCTTCGACGCCGGCGCGGTCGGTGCCGAGCATGGCGTAAATTTCGTCCCAGGTTCGCGTCGTCTGCTGATCGGTGCTGGCGATGTCTTGACGCAATTGGGCGATCTCAGCGTCGAGCTTGGCGATTTCCGCCTTGGCGTTGGCCTCGCGCTGTTTCGCGGCGTTCAACTCGTTGTTATACTGTTCCATTGTCATCTTCTCTTGCGCGACCGCCGGCGCAACCAAAGATAGGCTCAGGATGCCGATGACAAGGGCGAGAAAAATTTTAGTGGAAATTTTCATATTTTTCCCTCCACGCATGGAGTAGTTAGGTTCGTTTTTCCTCCGGCAGATCAGGTTGATTAGGATCGCTGCGATACTTTTCGCGGCGATGAGAGCATCTGCGGGCGGAGGCGTGGTCAATTTGGCAACGGCATCAATCAATTGCCGCTCAAGCGCGCCGACACGGCGGCTTTTTCAGCCTGCGCTTTTTGCAGCGCCGCTTTCTTTTCCTGCAACTGCTTCAACAACGCATCGCGCTCAGCGCGTTTTTGCGCCAATTGCGCTTCGGCGGCTGCCGCGGCTTGTCTCGCCTCCTCAAGAGCCTGCAATTGTTCTTTGCTGGGATGCTTCGTGCACGCTACCAGGGAGAGGGAAGCCAACATGCAGATCGCCAAACCCTTGGCGACATAGGACTTCATTTTTTCCCTCATAAGCTTTTTGCCTCCTTTGTTCTGAATCGTTATTTTGGCCTTAAGGCCGAGTCAATTATTTCCGCTCTCAAAGCGCCCGCCTTTTGCCGCGGAATTGCCCTAAAAACGCCTCCGCAGCCAGCCCACTCAATTGGTGACAGTATATAAAAAAAATAACAGATTGTCAAGTGAAAAATCGTTTTCTCGTGCTTTATTTATTTTGGGCCAATCGAAGCTATTTTATTTTACCTGCCAAAGCCGCAATTTGCTTATAATTTTCTTTGATCAACTGCGTCTGCTCCGGCCAGAAAAGTTCGGGGAGTTGGTCAAGATGAACCCATGTGGCTCTATAATGATGTTTTTTATCGGTCGGAACGCCGTCAATCTCCTTGGTGGTGAACAAAAAATAATATGTTTTTTTCCACGTTCGTTTGCTGAAATCCAGGCGTTCTTTCATTCCCAACGGCGCCACCAGGGTAAGCTGTGAGAAACCGGCTTCCTCCTCGATTTCGCGCGCTGCCGCCTGCTCCAAAGTTTCGCCGGCTTCGACGTGGCCTTTGGGCAGGACGAATTTGGACAGGCCTCGTTCTCCAACCAGCGCGATGTAAACGCGACCGTCTTCGAGGCGCGCCACGACGCCGCCGGCGGAAGTGCGCTCCGGGACGTTGGGGGGACGCTGATACCAGGTTTCGTCAATCATGCTTTTTCCGCATCTCAGTAATCGGCCAACTGCGCAGCCTATTTGAATGTCGAATAACAGTAACAATACTGCTCGAAGATCGACGCCGCGTCTTCCATCACTGGGAGGCGCAAACGCAGGCGAACGGTTTCGATGATTGCTGGTGGTTGCATAGCACAAATATAGCCCGACGAAATCGAAAAGTCAAGTTGATAAATTTTCTTGATTTCATCAAATTCTGTTTTATCTTATACAAAATTCAAACTTTGAGGAAGGAGAAAACGATGCGTCAAATTTTGTTTGTCGCCGGCTTCATGTTCCTGTTGGCAAGCGCGCTTGTCGCTCAGGAACAAGCGCCAATACCCGACTCCAGCGCGATAGCGATCACGCCGCCGGATAGCGCGATCATGGCGCAAGAAGAAACCGGCCCGGTCGCCGTTCCCGAAATGAGTGAAAAAGCCGCGCGCTACTATCACAGCGGCAACGTGCTCTGGTTTGTCAATCGGTTTTGGGGCTTGCTCATTCCGGCGCTGTTTTTGTTCACCGGCTTCTCGGCGAAGATTCGCAACTGGGCGCAACAGCTTGGGCGCAAGTGGTTCTTCGTCATCGGCCTTTATTTCGTTATTTTCACCATCATCAATTTCATCATCGATCTGCCGCTCGCTTATTATCAAGGCTTCGTCCGGCAGCACGCTTACGATTTGTCCAACCAAACTTTCGGCAAGTGGTTCGGCGATTCTTTGAAAGAGTTGATGGTCGGCCTTATCATGGGCGTTCTTTTTCTGTGGGTGCCTTATCTCTTGCTCAAGAAAAGCCCGAAGCGCTGGTGGCTTTACGTCAGCATTCTCGCCGTGCCGTTTCTCTTTTTTATGATGCTGATCAGCCCGGTCTGGATCGATCCGCTGTTCAACAAATTCGGCCCGATGAATGACAAAGCGCTGGAAGCCCAAATTCTCGCGTTGGCCGAGCAGTCCGGCATCGCGGGCAGCCGCGTTTACGAAGTCAACAAAAGCGTCGATACCAAAGCCGTCAACGCCTACGTCACCGGCTTCATGAATACCAAGCGCATCGTCTTGTGGGACACCATCATCGCCAAGCTCGAAGATAAAGAGCTGCTCTTCGTCATGGGCCACGAGATGGGGCATTACGTGTTGGGCCACGTCATCAAAGGCATTCTGTTTTTCTCGCTGCTGATTCTGCTCACGCTCTATGCTGCCTATCGCGTCTCCGGCGCGCTCATCACCAAATTCAAAGATCGCTGGGGATTCGACCAGCTTTCCGACATCGCCTCGCTACCGCTTATTATGCTGCTCGTCAGCATCGTTACGCTGGTGATCACACCCATCGCGCTGACCTTCACCCGCTATCAAGAACACGAGGCCGACCGCTTTGGTTTGGAAATCACCCAAACCAATCATGCCGCGGCCACGGCCTTCGTGAAATTGCAGCAGGAAAATCTCGGCAATCCGCGCCCCGGCCCGCTGTATAAATTATGGCGCTCGTCTCATCCCACGCTCGGCGACCGCATCGATTTTTGCAACGAGTATCGGCCGTGGGAAATGGGTGAGACGTTGAAGTATCAAGAGCTTTTCAAAAAGTAAATAAAAACGTTCGTAGTTACGCCTTCAGGCGTCAAACGTTGTAATAAAGTCGTTGCTTTCGGTTTTTACGCTACATCTAACGCCTGAAGGCGTAACTACAAACATTCAACACCGGAAGGCGTAACGTCAAACTTTCAAGGAAGGATTATGAAAAGAACCACTTGGCTCATTTTCGCGCTTGCCATCTTACTCAATTGTCTGAGCATTGCCCTTGCCCAAAAACTGCCGTCCGGTGCTTACCACGGCAACCGCGAGCGCAATTACGACATCATTCATTACAAAGCCGAGCTGTCGTTCGATTTCGAGAAGCAGCAGGTGTTCGGCAAATCGACGATCCGTCTCACGCCGCTGCGCCGGATCGAGAGCTTTGCTTTTGATGCGATTCAGTTAAACGTCAAAAGCGTCTCTTCCACGGAATCAACCGACGGCCTGGCCTTTCGCTCGACCGGCGACTCGCTCATGATCACTTTGCCGCAGGCAAGAACTCACAACGATACCTTCAGCGTTGTGGTGCAGTATGAAGCCAATCCCAAAGGCGGCATGTACTTTCGCCGCAATCCCGACAACCCGAAGCTTTTCTATGTCTCAACCTACGGCGAGAACGGCTTGCACGCGAATTGGCTGCCGATTTACAACGACGTGAACGACAAATTTTCAACGGAAATGCTGGTGACGGCGCCGGCGCCGTATGTCGTTATCTCCAACGGCAAGCTGGTTGAAACGCTCGCCAGGCCGGATGGGCAAAAGACTTTTCATTGGCTGCAAAAGCTGCCGCATTCGAATTATCTCATTTCCATTTATATCGGCGATTATGAAAAAGGCGATTTGGCGCCGGCGTTCGGCAGCATTCCGTTGAGTTACTGGGTGCCGCGCGGCCGGCTGCAAGAAGGCGCGTATGCGTTTCGGAATACAACGCGGATGGTTGAGTTTTTCTCCAAGCGTTTCAACTACAAATATCCGTGGGACAAGTACGACCAGATTGCGGTGCCGGATTACGCCATCGGCGCCATGGAGCACACCGGTGTCACCGGCCATCGCGCCAATGTGTTGCGCGACGCCGCGGCGCCGGTGGAATTTGATCCGCAGCTTGACGATTACAGCGCGGATTGGACGGCGGAAGCGATCATCTCTCACGAGCTGGCGCATCATTGGTTCGGCGACAATCTCACCTGCCGCAACTTGAGTTACATTTGGCTGAACGAAAGCTTCGCGAGTTATTTGATGATGTTGTGGGACGAAGAATCGCTCGGCAAAGACCAGCTTCTTTTCGACGTGCAAATGGCGAAACGGCATTACATTCAGTTCGTGCAGACGCAGCACATGATTCGCGGTTTGGAGCATCACTATTTTGACGACGCCAATGCGATCTACAACACCGAGCACACGTACTTGAAAGGCGCGGTGGTTCTGCATACGCTCCGCGCCGTGCTCGGTGACGAGCCGTATTTTCGCGCGCTCAGCCATTATCTCCACAAGCACGAATTTTCCAACGTCGTCAGCGAAGATTTGAAAATCGCCATCGAAGAAGCCACCGGCGAAAATCTCGATTGGTTTTTCGAGCAATGGATCACCAACGGCGGGCATCCGCAATTCGAGGTGAGCTATCGCTATCTCGCCGACCGCAAGCTCATCGACCTTTCGGTGCGCCAAGTTCAGCCGCTGGTCAAAGGCCAGGGCATTTTCACGTTGCCGGTGAAAATCACCATCGGCACCGCGACAAAAAGATGGCAGGAAAAAGTGTGGATCAAAAATGAAAGCGAAAATTTTCTCTTTGCCTGTGAAGAGAAACCGGTGATGGTGAGCTTTGACGGCGAGGGTGACTTGGTTGCCGAAATCAATTTTCCGAAGAGCCTCGACGAGCTGATCTACCAAACAAAAAACACGCCCGTGCCTGGCAGAATTTGGGCGATTCGCGAGCTGGCGGCGCAATTCCCAACGCACAAACGCACGGTGAGCGCGTTGGCTGATCTTATCACTGCGAAAGACACGTTTTGGGGAGTTCAAGCAGAGGCCGCGTTGCAACTCGGCACAGTTCGCACGCCTGCGGCGGAGCTAACCGTGGCGCAAGCGCTGAAATCCACCGACTATCGCGTGCGCAAGGCCGCAGTGTTGGCGCTGCCGAAATTCGGCACGCCTTCGGCGGAGCAAAAATTGAAAGACGTCATTAAAAGTGATTCGCAAAACGACATCGTTGCCGCGGCGATTCTCGCGTTAGCCCGCGCCAATCCGCAAACCGATGCGGAGTTCATCAAGCAACAGCTAAGCCGCAAATCGTGGCTGGATGAGATCGTCATCGGCTGCCTGCGCGCCTTCGGCGAGATGAAAAATCCGGCGCTGGTTGCGACGATTAAAAAATACACGAGCGAAGCTTACAACCAAAATGTCGTCGGCGCCGCCCTGAACGCCTGGGCGGATTGCGCCCCCAACGACAAAGAGCTGCACAAGGCGCTGATCGCGACGACGCAGAGTCCGGTGTACGCGCTGCAACAATCCGCCATCACCATGCTCGGGCGCTTATGCGTCAGCGACGCGGCGCCGGCGCTGAAAGAAATTCTGGCGCAAGACGCGGATGCAAATTTGACCGTGGCGGCGAGAGGGGCGTTGGAGGGAATTCAGCGCATGGCAAAGTAGATTGGATGGTTCTTTTAATTGAAGAGGCTTATTCATGGCTGCAAGAGCAATTCCCCAAGCCATCATCCGAGACATCAGGCGTTTGATTGCCGAGCTTGACAAAGAAAACATCCGCACAAAAGTAGCAGAAAAACCCAATAAAAATGGGCTTTTCTGCAAAACGATTTGTCCATGAACTACTTAAATCCTACTTAATTTTCAGGATTGAGATAAATTAATCCGTATTTGCTTCGCAACGCTACCGCAACTTGATCCAAGAAACCGTTATGCCCGAGCAGATTGCGCGGAACGGGGTATTCGGTGAAGAGCACTTCAGTTTGGTAGCGAAGGTTGGGCGCAATTTCGATTTCAATTCCGTGGCCATAAGCCAGCAAAGAGCCTCCTAATGTGCTCAGCCTCTGCACCCGGCCCTGCAAAACTTCAATCCCCAATTCATCCGCAATCTCGCGCGTAAAAACAGAAAAGGTCGATCCCGAGTCAATTAAAGCAAAATCCGTCGTCACAACCGTCTTATATGTTAGCGCGACTTCGATAACAGGCAGAGGCGGCGTCAACAACTTTTGGCTTCTGGTTTCGACAAAAAGAGGACGATAATTGAACTGGTATTCGAATTCAATTTGCGGCATGGCTCAAGGCTCGATGGCTGGTTGATTGGACATGCCCAAATACCATTCATGCTCATGCACGGGCAAGTATTGCACGAAGGGAAATTTAATTCCACGCTGTCTGGCCACGTTCACCACTTCTTTTCTCGTTTTGCCGACAGCGATCATCTCATTGCCCCACAACGCCACGTGCTCGCCGCGATGCTGGTCCCAGAAATCGGGATGATCGAGCAGCCATTGCATTTCCGCCTCACGGGTGGGCGGAATCTGGTCGAGGGCACGAGGTTGAGAAGCGTCGGTTTGCGCTTCATCGCTTTGCAACTCGGGTTCTCGCTCGCGTTTTAAAAGCTCTGATAAACGCATACGTTCCTTGCTCGGCAGCCGCTGCACCGCCGTATAAATTTCTTCAACTGTTGTTTGAGACATGGGTATCCTTCCTTTTACCGAAAGATTGTTTCGCGTTTCATACAAAAATTTAAACAAACCCAACGCCTTTTACAAGCTATTTTTTAGCAAAAGAAGCCCTTGCGCATGCCGCATTAATTTAGTATTTTTTTAGCATGGTAAACATTTTTACAATTCAGAAAACAACAAAGCTCCAGCCATGATCACACGCGCCAAAACGATTCTCAAAGAGATCTTTGGGTACGACGAGTTCCGGCCGCTGCAAGCGGAGATCATCGACAAGGTTCTCCAAAAACAGGATACGCTCGTCGTGATGCCGACCGGCGGGGGCAAGTCGCTGTGCTATCAGCTTCCGGCGCTCATCTTCGAGGGGTTGACGGTGGTGGTCTCGCCGCTGATTTCGTTGATGAAGGATCAAGTGGCGCAGTTGCAGCAGCTCGGCGTCGCGGCGGTGTTTTTGAACAGCTCGCTTTCACACAACGAGTATCAGCAAAATCTCGCGCGCGTTCGCAGCGGCGAGGCCAAATTGCTTTACGTCGCGCCCGAAACGCTGCTGAAAGCCAAGACGCTGGATTTGCTCGCTGCGCTCAAAGTCGATTGCCTCGCCATTGACGAAGCGCATTGCATCTCGGAATGGGGCCACGATTTCCGGCCGGAGTATCGCCAGATCGTCGCGTGCCGGCCGCGCTTTCCGCAAGCGGTGTGCGTCGCACTGACGGCAACGGCGACAGAGCGGGTGCGGAACGATATTCGCCGGACTTTGCACTTCACGGCTTCGCAGCAGTTCGTCGCCAGCTTCAACCGCGAGAATCTTTTCCTCCGCGTCGCGCCCAAAACTGATCCGCTCAGCCAAACGCTCGAGTTTCTGCAACAATATCCGGAGCAGTCCGGCATCATTTATTGTTTCTCGCGCAAGCAGGTCGACGAACTGGCTGAGGTGTTGCAACAGCACGGCCACTCAGTGCGGCCCTATCATGCCGGCTTGTCCGACGAGGAGCGCACGAAAAATCAGGAAGCCTTCATCCGCGACGACATCCGCATCATCGTCGCCACCATCGCATTCGGCATGGGCATCAACAAGTCCAACGTGCGCTTCGTCGTTCATTACGATCTGCCAAAAAATCTCGAGTCGTATTATCAGGAAGTCGGCCGGGCCGGGCGCGACGGCTTGCGCTCGCATTGCCTGCTGTTGCTCGGCTACGGCGACATTTCAAAAATCAGATATTTCATCGATCAAAAAAGCGGGCAGGAGCGCCAGGTTGCCAGCCATCATCTCAACGTCATGCTCGGCTACGCTGAAAGCCAGACTTGCCGGCGCGTGCCGCTGCTGGCTTATTTTGGCGAAGCGTTCACGCAGACCCCGTGCAAGATGTGCGACAATTGTCTGGCCGGCCAGAAAGAGATGGTCGAGCTGACGATTCCGGCGCAGAAATTTCTTTCTTGTGTGGCGCGCACCGGCGAGCGGTTCGGCGCCGTTCACATCATCGACGTGTTACGCGGCTCGCAGGCCGAAAAGGTGCTTAAGAACGGGCACGGCAATCTTTCCACCTACGGCATCGGCAAGGAATTCAGCAAAGCGCAATGGCTGCATCTCTCGCGGCAGTTCCTGCAAGAGGGCTTGCTCGAGAAAGAGTTGGAATACGGCGGCTTAAAACTGACGCCGAAAGCTCACGAAGTTTTGCGCGGGCGGGAGAAGTTTTTTGGAACGGTGCAGGCCGAGCGCACGGACTATGCGGCGGAGGCAGAAGAGCCTTTGGAATTTGACCGCGAGTTGTTCGAATTGTTGCGTAAATTGCGGAAGAGCTTGGCGGACGCGCAAAATGTTCCGCCGTATGTGGTTTTTGCCGACAAGACGCTGACCGAGATGGCGGCGTATTTTCCGCAATCACGCAGCAGTCTCGGGCGCATTCACGGCGTCGGCGAGGCCAAGCTGGATAAATACGGCGCGGCCTTTCTGCAGGAGATTTCACGCTATTGCCGCGAGCGCGGCTTGCAGGAGAAAGCGCGGCCGGCAAAAAATGTTTCGACGATCACGCCGCTGCCCACGGCCAATTCACCCATTACGCCGAAAAGCCAGCTTATTGCGAACGCCTTCAACACCGGGAATTCCATTACGGAAGTGGCGGGCCAATTCAAAGTCACGCCGCGCACGATATTGGAGCATTTGTATAAATGCGCTTGCAATGGCCTCGCGCTGCGAGCCGAGGGTTTTGAGGAGTATTCACGGATTGATCCCGCACAACGCGCCAAAGTGTTGGCGGCTTTCGAGAAGCTGGGAGGGAATTATCTCAGGCCGGTTTTTGATGCTCTAAACGGCAACGTGAGCTATGACGAGTTGTACTTGCTACGGCTGTATCATTTGAGCTTGCAAAATTTTCCCAAGAAAAATGAACCGGCTGCCGAATAAATTTTTACTGTATTATCTCCTCGCTTTGCGCCAGGAAAGTGCGAATGACGCCTTGCTCTTGTTCGTCGCGAATGCGGCTGAAGAGCTTCGCCCCGATATGACGTATCGTTTTCGGATCGTCAAAAGGCAATTGCGCATACATTTTTCCTCCCTTGAAATGGCACGGCTGGCACTTTGAAACAATCGGCAAAACTTTAGAAGTGAAGTAGTCGACGTGTTGCGAATCGGCTGGCGCTTGTTGCAGCGCCACGGCTGCGGCAGGAATATTTTTCGGCAATTCTTTTTGGGAAGGAATGGCCCCGCCTTGCGGGGTGTGCGAGGAGCAGGCGGCAAACACGGTCACACTCACAAGATGGGCAAGGCTTATCAATCGGTTCATATCGACCTCAGTTGGCATTTATGAGGAAGACGGCCGCCAGGCCCATAACGTTTACTATTCCATCCGCCACAGCGACAAAGCCGATTCATCTTTAACGAGAATATTTTTGCCCCAAATAATCGGATGCGCCCAAGTTGGGCTGTCGGCCACGCGATAGTTCGCGAGGCGTTTATATTCCGTTTCACTCTTGGCCAGCGCCACGAGCTGGGCGTCGTCGGTGAGCGCGAATAAAATTTCTCCCGCGTCCAGCATGGCGGCGCCCTGCGCTTGCCGGCCTTCGCTCGTCCAAATCACTTTTCCGGTTTGGGCCTCCATCGCAAAGAATTGGCCGCGGTTGGCGTAAGACAATCCCCAAAGCTTATCTCCCACCAAAACCGGCGTGCTGATGTACAACGTCACTTCATTCGTGCTCCAAGCCGGCTCGACCGACCACGTGTCTTTTTCCTTTTTAATTCTGATCGCCACCGTGGGGCTGCGGTAGCCGGAGAAAATCACCAAGTCCTCGAAGACGATCGGCGTCACGATTTGCGCATTCGATTCGATGGCGTGGCGCCAGAGCTGCCGGCCATTGCTCACGGCAATGCCGGCAAGATTTTCTCGGGTCAAAACCACTGCTTGACGCACGCCATGAATTTCGGCGATGATCGGCGAAGATGAAGACGGCGGCGGTCCATGCCATTTCCAGCGCTCTTCGCCGCTGGCCGCATCGAACGCAATCAAGTCGCCGCCGTCGCGACTGCCGATATTGACGAGGCCGATGCTGCCGTCGATCACCGGCGAAGCCGCGGCGCCATAATAATTGCCCTGGCCCTGCCTTGCCGAGGTTTCCAAACCTTTGGGGCCGTAATTCATACCGCAATCGGAACATTTCGCCGGTTGATCAAACTCTTTGCCATCCACGCTACACCCGCAGGGCGGGCATTCGTAAACTAACTTTTCGGGAACGGCTTGCTTCAGCGGGTGATGCCGCCATTTTAGCGCACCGGTCTTCGCCTCGAAGCAAGAGAGCACGCGGTCGACGCCGAGGGTGTAAAGACGGCCTTCGTGCACCACCGGCGTTGCAAACGGCCCTTTGCCTTGGGAAATTGGGAAAAAACGCGGAATAACGGCCTGCGGGTTGGGAATGAAAGGCGTGGCATAGCGTTGCTGCCAAACCCGGCTTCCGTCGGCGAGCCGATAGCAGGAAACTACTTCGTCCTCGCCGTCACGTGTGAACAAGTAAATGCTGCCATCCGCAACCACGGGCGAAGCAAGTCCGGCGCCGGCTTCGATGCGCCAAACTTTTTTCAAGCTGTCCGGCCACGTTGTTGGCGCGGTGAACGCTTTCAAATGGCCGTCGCGATTGGGGCCGCGCCATTGCGGCCAATCTTGCGGCCTTACATTTTGTGTGAGAAGCATTACAGTGGAAATAACCAAAATCGTTTTTAAAAAACGCATTTCAAAATCCTCCGTTGTTTAGGCTAATCGCCCGAACGAATAAGCGCGAGACTAAAAAGAGGCGAACGCGCCGCAAACATTTAAAGAGAACCGCCAGTGCTCGCCTGAACCCCATAATCATTCACCTCGCGCCAAATCGTATGTGTATGATATCCGGAATTCCAATATTCAAGCAGAAAGCCCGGGCCTTGAATCCGGTAATAATGTTCCGCGCGTTCGTTGTCGCGATTCCCCGCCCACGAAAAATAAATGTTCTCCGGCTTGGCGCGTTTTATTTTCTCAAGCCCGCTGCGCGCGAGCGCCGGTTGAAAAACGTCGGTGTATTCCGCAATCAATTTGAAAAAAATTGCCCGCTGTTTCTCGGTCAATTCGGAGATCGGTAAGCCAGTCGGATTGTCGCGTATCGGCGTCTTGGTTTCGCTGATCACCAGTTCGTGCGAAGCTGTCGAAGCGATTTGGGCTTTTGCAGCTTGCTTTTGATTCAGGCTATTGACAAACGAACGCGCCAAGTCTCTTCTTTTGATAAGAAGATTGAACGCGGTTTCGCGCGGATCGCCGGGCGTTAAAGTTTGCTCAGCGCCGAAGAAAGCCGGCGTGCAGGAAATCAGTTCGTTCCTGGCATACGTAAAGTGCAGCGACAGATGATGGCCGCCGAAACGCCAACCCCAGGGTTCGGCGCTGCCCGGCTCGCCGTAAATCGCGAGCCAATAATATCCCGCTCCCAAACCTTCTTCCTGCTCGGCAAGCACGTCCTGATCCACCATAATCGCCTTGGCGTTTTCATATCCTGTCGTGCTCAAGACACCTTTGAGCAAATCGTTCACAATTTCTTTTTGCTGCGCCGACATTTCATCGACGCGCAAACCAGGGCGCCGACCCGGAGAGCGATTCCAGGTTTTTCTTTCGGCAACCTCAAATGGAAAAACCGTTTTGGCGCGTGTTTGCTCGTCGAGCGTCGCCAGAAATGCTTGCAAGTGATGCAGAACGCCGCTTTTTGCCGAACCGTTGGTTGGATTGTCTTCGCGCACCAATTCGATGTCGAGCATGATCTGCACCGAATCGCCGACCAGCGGCACAACTTTTTGGAGAACGCCGACGAAATCCTGCTCGTCATATTTCAAGCCGTAGTCGAAACGGTTCAACGCGCCGGTCGCGGTAAAACGAGCGCGAGGCGCCGAACCGTTTGTGCTCGGCTGTGCCTGCTTTACGGCCAACTCGATCGGGCGGGTCACCTCGCGAATGGTAAGATTGCCGGTCATTTTGTAGTTGTCATTGCCGGTCGCCGTGACGGAAATGCTTTTGAAAATCATTTCCGGGTATTTTTCGGCATAAAAGAAATCTTCCTGCCGAAGATGATTGTCTCTCGACTCGCGTCCGGTATCAACGCTTTTAACTTGAATTATTGCCTCCACCTGCGCATTGGCAAATCCTTTTTCGGGCGCGATGGCTTTCGCGGTGAATTCATGAAATCTGCCGGTGACGTGCCGGATGACCATGTGCCGGATTTTAAATTCAACCGATGACTTGCTGCGGTCAACCTGCCAGAGAGTTTGCGCCGTGACTTCGCCAACGCCTGCCGCCAGCAAGAATATAAGGCAAAAGAATCTTCGCATAATCGTAACTCCTTTTGATTTGTAAAGTGAGCATTGCGATTGACACGATCGTCGCTTGCCTTATTAAGATGCCGCCGGGCGGCGAATGGTTTGAATTCTTGTCCCTTTTCACTCAGTTATAAATGAAATCTTTGTCGCAGACAACACGCCACGCGGCGCAAAAAAATAAAAACTTTTCCGCCGAAAAATGCCGAAAACACCGAGATTCGCCGAAGAGAATTTTTCGGCGACACTCGGCGGTTTCGGCGAAGTTCGGCGGGTTAATCATCCCCATTTGATTACGGTCTACGGCGGTCGGTTCTTTCGCTTTGGGCTATTTGATCACTGCCTCTGCACGTGGTCCTTTGCGTCGCTGCGAGCGATTTTCACGGCTACGATAAATTTATTTCGCTCGTTGGCAACCGGCTCGACGCTCGCCGCGCCCTTCCAGGCTTTGCCTTTTTCATCCGCAAATTTCCAGAGGCTCTTGGCTGTGCCGTTCGATTTTACCGCATCCTCTCTCACCCACTTATCGGCGGTGGCCAAATTGTTGTTGATCTGTTCCAAGATTTCCGCCGCGGAAGTTTCGGTTTGGATTTTCCATTTGCTTCCCCAATGATCGACACCGCCTGCGTAACTGATGACTTCCCGCTCAAAACGGCGCATGAAACCAAAGGTGTTCGACAAGTATTTGTCCGCCAGCGCGGCGCGAACGTATTTCGACTCCGGATCCCAATCGTACTCGAGATTCGTCGCCACGCTCTGCGCCCAACCCCTGCCGAGAAGTTTTTCGACCACGTGCAGCGAGCCGTCGATTCCCGACGACAGTCCGGCGGAGGTGATGATTTTGCCGTTATCGACAAAGCGCTTGTCGGAAACCACTTTCGCTTTCGGCGCGGCAGCCTTCAAGCCGTCGATGAGCGACGCAAAAGTCGTCGCTTCGAGACCATCCAACAAGCCGGCTTTGGCGAGAAAATACGCGCCGTTGCAAACCGATAAAACCGTCTCCGACTGTTGCGTGTTGTCGCGAAGCCATTTGACGACGTTGGGCTTATCCTGATGCCGTGTCACGCCGCCGCCCGGGACCACCAAAATGTCCGGCTTGGGATGTTTGTCAAAAGCATATTTCGGCGTCACGGTCATGCCCATCGCGGTGGTGATGGGATCGGGTTTCTCGGCGACGGTGAAAACTTCGAATCCCGCCTGGCCAAACACTTCATACGGGCCGGTGAAGTCGATAATCTGAACGCCGTCGAAAATAAAAATCCCGACCTTTTTGCTGCGGGCCAGCACTTGTTGCGCCGGCGGCCGGTTGTTCGTGGCGTAACTGGCTTGCGCGCTGCCTTTCTCAACGAGCCTCATGCCGCAAACCGAGCACGCTGCAGGCGCGTCAAAAATTTTTTCATCGCAGACGGTGCCGCAGGGCGGGCAAACGTAGCCGTTTTTGCCGCCTTTATTCTGCTCGTCAGATTTAACGGCCAGCGCCATGCCGCAAACCGTGCACGATCCGGGTTTCTCATATTCCGCATTGCCGCATTTCATCGGACAGACGTAGACGGTTTTTGCGGCAACTTGCGCGCGCGCCGCATCGATCTCAGTGAAAACGGCGGCGAGAATGACGAGCAGCATCGAATTGAACAATCTTTTCATGGCAGCATTCTCCTTATTTAATTAGTCAAATTCGTGCAAATTAAAGATTGTATTGTGCACCTAAGTTGAGCGATTTCTGTTATTCGAGCGTCGGCGAGAATCTTTTGAGTGAAAGATTTCTCGCTTCGCTCGAATGACAAATATTAAATTTGTTCAACTTTCTGAAAACATAATCGCTCAGTTTAGGTGGTATTCGGATTTGCCGAATCGCCCGGATGCGCCCCTTGGTTTTTTATCCGGGCGATTCGTAAAATCCGGATACAAAAAGCTTTTCCCTATTGGTTTCAGGCGCATCCGGGTTGGAAATTGTTGCCTTCCAAATTGTACCTGAATAAGGATTAAAAGTTTTGTACGAAATTGCTCTTTTTGAGATATTGTCCGGGCGGGAGGCCGAGGATGCGCTTGAAATGCCAGTTGAAATGGCTCTGATCGCAGAAGCCGGTTTCGTATGCAACCTCCGCCAGCGCCCGGCCTTGCGCAAGAAGCTGTTTGGCGCGCTCGATGCGCAGGTTGATCAAATACTCGTGCGGCGGAAGTCCAACGGTTTTGCGGAAGGCTCTCAATAAATGATAGGGGCTGAGATAAGCAACGCGGGCAAGCGCGGCGAGAGAAATATTTTTGCTGAAATTGTCGGTGAGATAATCTTGGGCGCGTTTCACGGCGGCAATCTCCTGGCCGCCGGGCCTCCCGAATTGGGAGGCATCCGAATGCCGCTGAATCAAAAGCGTCAACAGCTCGAACAGCAGGGTTTCCGCGGCCAGCGCGTCGCCGCCGGATTCAACCGCGCGATGCGCGTTCACCAGCATTTTAGCGAGGCGCGCGTCCGCAACCACGAGCGCAGGAAAGAAAGGCGTGGCCGTGTGGCGATCGCGGCACTGCGACGCCACCTCGACAAGCAAATCCGCCGTCGGATACAACGAGCGATACGCCAGCGGCGCCGCGCCGACGGAGCTGCCGGTATGGATTTCGTGAGGGTTGATGAACAAAATGCTGCCGGTGGACACTTGGTGGGTTGCGCCCCGGCAATATAACTCATTGACGCCTTGTTCGACCACCTGAATGACGTAAGTCTCATTCCAATGCCGCGGAAAAACGTGCGTCCGGTACGAGGCTTTCAACAATTCGAGATTGTTGAATTCCTGCAAGCGCAGCAGCTTGAAGCATTCTTGTTCGTTTTTCTTGTTTGTCATCGCGAAATCGAGATCGCAATAATGAACTTCGGATAGACACCCAATAAGACCGCATTTCGCGGGGAAGCGTTCAACTTACAGAACTGCGAGCTTCGCGGATAAATGCTCTTGCTCTGGACAACGGATCCCTCAAGATTTGCAAAAAAAGATTGACTTTATTCTGTCTATCTGTTAAATTAAAAAAAACTAAATTTATAATCCAAATCGGAGCCAAATATGTCGACAGGCAAGCTTGTAGCGGAAATCAAAGCGCTGCCATCCGCGGAATTGCAACATTTCTTGTCGCAGTTGTTGGCAGAAAAAGGCATTCTCGAAGAAATCGAACAGCTCGGTTATTTAAAACTGACAGAAAAGGCCTTCGATTTTTGGAACGACCCACGCGAGAATATTTATCAGGATTACGCGCGTGTAAACTCAGAGGGGTAAATGAATGAACTCCGGGGATATTATTCTCATCGATTTTCCCTTTACGATTCCCACCCAATCCAAAGTCCGCCCTGCTGTCGTGATAACAGAGACGCACGACAAGTATAATAATCTTGTTGTTTGTGCGATCAGTTCTGTTTTGCCTCCAACCATCACGGATCGAGAAATTCTAATTTCTAAAAATGACCCGGCGTTTTCTGCTACTGGCTTGCGAGTTGACTCTGTTGTAAAAATCGATCGCATTGCGACGCTACGCCAATCTGATGTGATAGCAACGCTTGGCCATTGCGAGCCGGCTCTTTGGGATGAACTCAGAAACAAATTCAGAGATTTAGTGTGAGGCCAGCGCCTCCAGTTGTCGTAAATCCAAACGATTCAGAATGCCGGCTTTGATGGGCCTTTTCTCGTCCCAGAAAATCATCGACGAAAGAAATTTCGTCGCCGGCGGCGAAATCAGGAGTTGATATATCTTTCGCGCTTCATGCTCGTCAGCAAAATTCAAAAAATAAACCGTATCGTCGAAAATCACGGACTTGCCTTCGATCTCTCCAACCAAACGAAATTGCAAAGTTTTATAAAGCCCGCAAATAGCAATTTTCCACGGCGCAAATGTGTACGCGCCAACCCCGAAAATCGCGAAACGCGGTTGGTTGCGGTAGATGCGGCTTTTCCTGCTGTCGAGATGTCTGGCATGAGCTGCCAAATACGCCCATGTTTTAGGCGCCTTTTTTTGAATGCCTTCAGTGGATTCGCTAACGAATTGTTGCGTCATTAAAACACAACGTGTCGTTGCTTCGACCTGCCCGTTGGCCAGATCAGAGCCTTTGAGCAAAGGGAAAAGAAAATCCGGCTCGATATCGACTGCTTCGCCTAAACCATTCACCAAATCCTGTTCGGTTTTCCGAAATTCCATGACTTTGGCGCAATCGTGCTTGACGCCGGAGCGCCACTTCATCTCGCTCTCGCCGAGAAGATCGTGAAACTCGTCAAATGCGGCCAAATCTCTCACCATCACGCCATCGCGATGACCGGCGCGATCTCCGGTTTTGTTCTCCAAGCTCGCGAACACTTCGTAATCATAGCGCCGCGAAACGCCGTCGAATTTGCAAAAGAGTAGACACGCTTCCACCGCCGCGCCAAAATATTTTTCGGCGTCAATCGCAAAGATAGCGGCATCAGCCAACTGGAGTTGTTGAGAATAGAGGTGATTCAGCAGCTTGCGCGCAACCGCGGTTTTGCAAAGCATGGCAAGATATCCATGGCGATTTTGCAACCACCCCGCCACTTGCATCAGCATCCATTCCGAGATATCGAAGTTGCTTTTTCCGGTGATCGCATTCAAGCCGCGATGGCGTTGGAAATTCGTTTTTTCCGGAAGGTTCTCACCGCCGATCACACTCAACTGCGCATTCGTCACCCACGGAAAATTCCCAAGAACCAGGAGCGCGTTTGGCAAGCCGTTCAGCAGATTTTTCCAATCAAAGTTGAAAAAATCGCCTTGCATGATTTCAATGCGACCGTTTTCAAGTAAATCTTGCCGGTTGCGGATTAAGTCCAGGTAAGCTGAATTGATTTCAACGCCGAGAATTTTTTTAGTTGAGGGGAACAAACGCGCCGAGGCGTCGAGGAAAGTCCCAAGCCCACAGGTTGGTTCGAGTATCGCATCGGGCTTGACGCCGAGCGCATTTAATTTTTGGCAAATTTTCTCGGCAAGCTCTATCGGTGTTTGAAAATCGCCGTATTCGATTTGCTGGTGGGTTGTGCGCGCCACGAAAAACACCATTTGTGACTAAATTTCCAATGTCGCAACAAGCTGCTCGCTGACTTTTCCAAAGCGGCGCTCGCGCTGTTGGTAGGCCAGCAGAGCCTGATAAAATTCTTTGCGGCGAAAATCCGGCCAGAGCACATCGGTCACGTAAATTTCGGTATAGGCCAATTGCCAGAGCAGAAAATTGCTCAAGCGCAGCTCGCCGCTGGTGCGAATCAACAAATCAGGATCGGGAATCGCCGCCGTGTATAAATGTGAAGAAATCGTGAACTCGTCAATGTCTTCCGGCTGCAAGCGCCCGGCCTTGACTTCTATCGCGATGCGGCGCATGGCGTCGACCATTTCCTGCCGGCTCGAATAGCTGAGCGCCAAATTCAACGTGAGGCCGGTATTCTCGCGCAGGGTGCGGATGCCGCGCCGCATGCCTTCACGCGCCAAAAGCGGCAGATCTTCCAAACGGCCGATCGTCATCAGCCGCACGTTGTTGCGTTTCAAATCGGCCACCTCTTCGCGAATGGTTTTGAGCAGCAGCGACATCAACGCCGAAACCTCGCCCTTCGGCCGGTTCCAATTCTCTTTGGAAAATGTGTACAGCGTCAAATACCCGATCCCCAGCTCGCCGCAGGCTCTGACGATCTCGCGAACCGAGTTGATGCCCTCGCGATGGCCTTCGACGCGCGACCGGCCGCGGCGTTTCGCCCAACGGCCATTGCCGTCCATGATGATCGCCACATGCTCGGGAAGATTTCCGCCGCGATGCAGGCGTTCTTCAAAATACTTTTCGTCCAATTCGATTAACCTCGCTTTTGCCAACAAACTGAAATAAAACTAAAGTAGGTGATGGCGCCTTTAAAATCAAGAAAAATAAAAAATTTTGGTAACAACACTTGGAATCAAAAATGAATTTTCATACATTTACTTACTTTTTGTTCTTCAGCGACAATATTTATTCACTAATCAAAGTTAGGATATTGACTTTGGTTTTGACTCGGCATCTTGGAACTCGCTCGGCGGAATCATCCGCGCGAGACAACAACCTGACAAGGAGGTCAACATCATGTTCAAATTCAAGACCCGCGCTTTTGACGTTTTGGAAATCACCCCGCCCTCTTCCCCCGTTTTGAAAGAAAATCTCAGCACTATTCTCGACGGCTCGGACAAATGGAATGCGGTCATTGAAAGCATCGACCCGGCCACCGGCGCGTATCGAATTTTGCTGCAAGGCAAATTGCGGCCCTCCATTTCGGAAGATCGGAAGAATTAGCCGGACCGGTTTCGTGTAACGCGAAACGTGCAGCGCATTTTGGAAAGCTGGTTGCATGAATCGCGTTGCACGAATATGCAAAGATATTCGATGGCGCCTTCTATAAAAATCCCGTATCACGCCTGCCTAAAAGACTCACCTAAGTTCATTTCTGCTTTTCCATTTGTGAAAATCGGCGATTTCGAGCTGGAATTTTGCTTGCCTTCGTCGCCTTTTCTTTGTAATTTATTGTGAACCAATAAGATGTAAATTTATGTCTAAATTTCTATTATTATCAGGAGTTGCCTCATGACCACTGCCTACAGCATTCCTGAACAACTTATCCCCAAAATTTCAGCAGCCGCCAAAAAAAAAGGCTTCGCCAAACCTGAAGACTTTCTAACTCGTATCATTGAAGAGAAGTTGCTCGAATTGGAAGAACGGGAAAAAATTTTTGCTATCATTGAAAAGGTTCGTGCCGCATATGAAGCCAAAGGCATCAGCGAAGAAGAGTCCTTAGCAAAATTTGAAAAATTTAGAGACCGTCTCTATCATGAACGAGCCAAAGGAAACTATCGCAGTTGATGCGAATCCTTTGTTCTCCGCACTTCGTGGCGGGAGAGCGAAGAGCGTATTATATTCGGACAAACTTAGTTTTCTCACCACTGAATATACGACGTGGGAAGTCAAGAAATACATACCAGAAATTTCCGTCGACACGGGTGTGCCCGAAAGCGAACTATTTGACGCCTTTGATCATTTTCCCATCACCTCTATGCCACCTGACGCGTATGACGAGGTGCGTCAACATGCCGAAAATCTTATTGCTCGCCGAGATCCCAAAGATGTGGATATTCTGGCGCTGGCCTTAAAGCTCGATATCCCCATCTGGACAAATGACCATGACTTTGGCAATCTCCCAGAAATAAAAACTTTGACGACCGCTGAGATATTAGCGAAAATAGCCGCGCTGGCCGATTAGCGTTTATGGCTGCCGCAAATACTCTCCCAACCGATCCCGATAAAATCTCACCGTCATTTCTATTCCATCTCGCAATGAAACTTCCGGCTGCCAGCCAAGCTCCTGGCGGATTTTTTCAACGGAAACCACAAAGCGCTTGATGTCGATTTTCTCGCGCGAGGCGGGAAAAGGCACGTGCTTGATCTCGCCTTTGCCGACGGCCCGGACGACTTCAGCCACCATGTCGAGGAACACCGTCTCGACACCGGAGCCGACGTAAAAAAACTCGCCGTCCGCCGCCGGAGAAAGCGCGGCGCGCAGGAACGCCTCGACGACGTCGTCGATATAAACATAATCGCGCGTTTGCGAGCCTTCGCCGTAAACGGTGATCGGTTTGCCGGTCATGGCGTTGGCGATGAACCAGTTGAGAATGCCGTAAAAGCCGTTGAACATCTGGCAGCGCGGGCCATAAACATTGTTCAAGCGCAATGACACGGCGGGAATGTTGTAGACTTTGTTGTACAGCAAAATATATTTTTCCGCGGCGAGCTTGTTGATGCCGTAAATATCCGTCGGCTCACAGGGATGTTTTTCATCGACCGGCAAATAGCGCGGCTCGCCGGCCTGGCCGCGCGAGCCGGCAAAAATGATCTTTGCGCCGTTAGCCTGTTGGCGGAGAATCTCCAGCAAATTGAGCGTGCCGCTGCAATTCGTTTCGGTGTCCAGCCACGGATCTTCCATCGAAATCTCCCGCCCGACTTGCGCGGCGAGATGAAAGACATAATCTTTTCGGCGCGCGATGCGCTCCAGCGCGGCGCGATCCCGCACATCGCCCTTCACGAAGCGAACGTCCTCTTCGATCTCCTTGACGTTGGCAAAATTCCAGCCGTAAGGATCGAGGCAGGCGTCGAACAACGTCACTTCCGCGCCGTGCTTGATGAGCTGCTGCGCGAGGTTGCTGCCGATGAATCCCAAACCGCCGGTGATCAAAACCTTCTTGTTTTGAAACGGCGTGTAATCAACTGCGACTTCCATATCGAATCATCTCCTCTATAATTGTTTTCAGTTTTGCGGTGAAGATTTGCTGCGTGCAATGTTTGAGAAAAACCTGATACCCGTTTTCAGCGATCTGCCGGCGCAGCGCCGGATCATTTTTCAGCCGGAGAATCGCGCCGGCGAGCGCCTCAGGGTTGGCGCGCTCGATCAGCAACGCGCTCTCGCCGTCTTTGAGCAGTTCCTGCACCGGCGCGGTTTTCGCCGAAATCAGCGGCTTCTTGACTGCAATCGTCTCAATCACTTTATTCGTGAGCACGCGCAGCGTCCGCGGATTGTCGCCAAAAAATCCGAGGCAAACTTCGGCGCGGCTCATGTAATCGGCCAGCTCTTTGTAAGGCACCCAATCGATGAACGTGATATTTTTTAATTGCAGCTCGTCGGCCAGCGTGCGGTCACGCGCGTAGGTGATGCCTTTGCCGATAATTTGAAAATGCACGTTCTCACTTTCGAGCAACTTGGCGGCGCGAAAAATATACTGCACGCCGTGAAACGGCGCATACTCGCCGTGAAAATGCACGAGAAACTTGCCGTTGGCATTTTGCTGCGGGCGCGGATAAATCACGCTGTCATCCGCAACCAAAAAGAGTTGCTCGAATTTGGCCGCGGGCACGCGATACTCCCGCTCGTAACCGTGAATGTGATCGCGCGTTTCCAGAATGATGCGGTCGGCCAGGCGCATCGACAGATGATCGAAAAGCCAGTACAATTTCGCCTTCCAGCTCGTCGCAGCCGCCGCTTCGCGATCGTGAACCATCGTGCCGAACGTCGAAATATACACATCGAATAAAATCGGCTTGCGCGTGAACAAACGCACGAACGGCATCAACAACTGGCCGTAAAATCCGGCAACGACAAGATCGCAGCCGCGTTTTTTACGCAAAAATTCCAAAATCAGGCCGGGATAATGGCGAAAGGACTTGTCAGGCGGCAAGCACGTTTCAACTTCAAATCCGGCGTTGCGGAGCGCGGTTAAAATATTGTGCGTGCGCGAGTAACTCGCCTCGCGGCCGGCGATATAACAAACCTTCATCGTCATTATCAATAGACAGCGCCCACAGAATTTGAAATCCCACAGAATAAAAATCAAACAATTCCAAAGGCATTTCTGTGGGAGTTCGATTTCAGTGGGCGAAACGCTTGTTGTGTTTATAAAAATTTGCCGCTCAAAATCTCAGTCTCGCTTGACTTCTTTCAAGGGTTCGGTATGTTGAGATTCATGTTTTTCGGTTACGCCATTGCTGCTTTTACGAATCAACAGCGTATCCATCTCGATTTTTTTGACGCGATACAAACAATCTTCGATCAAGCGGCGATTGCCGGAGATCAGATCGGCGACCAAGCCGATCAAGCCGACTTGAAAACCGACCAGCATCAACACCGCGCTGAGAATCAACGATTGTATGTGACCGCCGCCGTCGTCGATAAAAAAGTAGTACCACAAAAATCGCAGCGACACCAGAAAGCCGGCGAAAAAAATGAGCGCGCCGATCTTGACGAACGTTTTCAGCGGCTCATACATCGTGTAAATGCGGAGAATCGTGCTGATACTCCGTTTGATGTACGACGGGATGCTCGTGAACAAACGCGATTCACGGAGCTTGCCGTTGGTCGCGACTTTGACGTGGCTCAGCGCGATATTCTTTTTGCCGGCTTGAATGATCGTTTCGAGGGTGTAGGTAAAGCGCGAGATGATGTTCAAACGCAAGGCCGCTTCACGCGAATAGGCGCGGAAGCCGCTGGTCGCATCGGGCACGTCGGTGCCGGAAACGTGGCGCACGACCCAACTGCCGAGCTTCTGCAATTTTTTCTTGATCGGCGAAAAATGCACGACGCGGTCGATTTGGCGGTCGCCGACCACCATATCGGCCTTGCCGTCGAGAATCGGCGCGATGAGCCGCGCGATATCGCTGCCGCGGTATTGATTGTCGCCGTCGGTGTTGACGATGATGTCGGCGCCGAGCTTGAGGCCGGCATCGAGGCCGGCCATGAAAGCTTCCGCAAGCCCCTTGCGATTGGTGAGGCGCACGATATGGTTGACGCCGTGCCGGCGCGCGACGTCCACCGTGCGGTCGGCGCTGCCGTCGTCGATGACCAGCGTTTCGATTTCATCAATGCCGTCGATTTTTTTCGGCAGCTCGGCAAGCGTCACCGGCAAAGTTTTTTCCTCGTTCAAACAAGGAATTTGGATGATGAGCTTCACTCTCCCACCACCGTTTCTATGTTATATTCTTTGATCTCGCGAGCATGGGTGTAAATGATCATCTCGCCGATCAAGCCGATTGAAATCATCTGCAACCCGATCACCAACAGCAGCGCGCCGAGCAACAGCAGCGGCCTTCCGGCAATGGCGCCGAATCCGAGAATGCGATAGACGAACAAATACAAATTCATCACCAAGCCGGCAAAGGTGAATATGATGCCGAAGAAACCGAGAAAGTGCAGCGGTTTCTTGGAATATTTCGTGAGAAAAATCACCGTGATGATGTCGAGCAGCCGTTGGATGTATTCCGCCACGTGCACCGACTTGCGAAACGCGCCGGGCAATTGCTCGATTTGCTCTTCGGTGACTTTGTATCCTTGACGCGCCGCGAGCACCGGAATAAAAACGTTGAGATTGCCGTAAAAGGTGATGTTCTCCAGCACACTGCGATAGGTGGCGATGACGCTGGAATTGATGTCGTGCAATCGCAGATTGCCCTGTTTTTGCATGAGCCAGTTGAACATCCACGAGACCAGGCGATTGACGCCAGAATCCTGTCGCGGCGTGCGCCAGCCGACGACGAGATCGAAGCCGTCGTCGAGTTTTCTGAGAAGCTGCGGCAAGGATTGCATGTTAACACGAACGCGCGCCGTGGCGAACACGAGCTTTTGACCCAGCGCATGCCGAAGTCCGGCATCGAGCGCCGAAGCTTCACCAAACGAGGTGCGCATGCGAATCAGCTTGACTTGACGATCACGCCGGGCAATGTCCAGCAATTGCGCGTAGGTGTTGTCAATGCTGGCGTCATCGACAAAAATCAACTCGAAGCTTTCGCCGTAATTTTCCAAACCTTGCCGCAACGCACGATACATCGCCGGCACATCGCTGCCATTGTTGTGCGTCGGCACGATCACCGAAATTTTCGGCATCATCGTCGCTCGGCCATTCCCCGAGATTTCGTCATCGTCGAGGCGAACCGGCAGATCCGTTGTTCGAGGTGATATTGGGGTTTCTATTGGCATTTTAGATTAGTCTTTTAAAAATATTTTTATAAAGAATTAAATGCCGCGATTTCGTGCAATCGTTCATCACGCTTCTTGCCGGTTTTGACAACCATATTCGCAATCAAACCGAACAACAGAAAATTAATTCCTGCCGCGATAAGCAAAAATCCCAGCGACATCAGCACATTCAGCTCCTCCGTTGCCAGAGAATTTTCCGCCATGTTGAGGGCGGAATAAAGCAGCGTTCCGATGCCGAGCGCATTCAACACCAGCGTCAAGCCGCCAAAAAAATGCAGCGGCTTGGTAAGATATTTCAGGAGCAAATTCAGCGTGGTCAAATCCATGATCACGCGAAACGTACGCGTCAAGTTGTATTTGGATTGGCCGAATTTGCGCTCGCGGTGATTGACCACGACTTCGCCGATGCGCGCGCCTTCCACCCGCGCCAGCGCCGGAATAAAACGATGCAGCTCGCCGTACAAGCTGATTTTATTCACCACATCGCGGCTATACGCCTTTAAAGAGCAACCGGTGTCGTGTAGGCTCACCTGCGTGGTTTTGCGAATCAGCCGATTGGCGATGGTGCTCGGCACTTTGCGAATGATGAGCTTGTCTTTGCGGTTTTTGCGCCAACCGCTCACGACGTCGTAGCCTTTTTCCAATTCCGCGACCACCATCGGAATGTCGCGCGGATCGTTTTGCAAATCGCCGTCCATCGTCACCACCACTTCGCCCCGCGCCAACTCGAAGCCCGCGCCCATTGCGGCGGATTGGCCAAAGTTGCGGCGGAATTTGACGACGCGCAAATGCGGATCGCCTTTCGCAATTTCTTCGAGCAGCGCAAACGTGCGATCCGTGCTGCCGTCGTCGACGATCACGATCTCATACGAACGTCCCCACGCTTGCATCACCTCGGTGATGGCTTGGTGCAAATGCGGAACGTTTTCTTCCTCGTTCAAGACGGGAATGACGACGCTGCAAAAAATTTTATTGTTGTTCGTGCTCATCTTGCTCTGCGGCTTCGGCCAACGAAACCAGTGAACGTCGATTCGCCAGCTCGGACGGCAGCGGCGAAACCTCCAACAGTCCGAGTTTGGCAACCTGCGTGTTTTTAATATCGACCGGACACCGCCGATTAAACAAAACCGGCAACCGGCGAATAAGCTTAATCAAACCGGCGATTGACGCCATAATAATAAATTCCCGTATTGCAATTTTAACATTATACCAATTCAATAACGACACAAAAAATGTCGCCGACTCATTCGATTTGTGCGTCGACGGAAACAAATTCCACGTGATGTCATAAAACCCTGGGTCGAACGGCCACAGCAGCAACATACCATGCGGCGGCGAGGAGTCTTCCGTGAACAAATCGAGAACGCAATGCGAAAACACGGCGGCGCTGATCATCAAAAAATAAAGCCCAAATTGCTGCACGTGCTTTTCCGCTTGAATCGAATTGCGGCGCAGCCGCCAGCAAACAAATCCGCCGAGAAGTCCGGCCAGCAACGCGAATCCCAGACTATGCGTCCACAGATGATGAAAGCGATTGGGCTGGCCCAGCAAAAATCCTGGCAAATAATCGATATCCGGCAAATTCGCCAGCGCCGCGAAAATCGCAACGTTGATCCACGTTTTCTTTGCCAAACGAATATCGGTCGCCTCGGCTATGGCGAAACCTGCCAAAGAATGAGCTACCGGAAGCGGCATAGAATCAAATTTTCTCCTTCCCTCACCTTCAACTCTTACTCTTGCTCGTACTCGTAGTTAAAAGCGAGTAGGAGTATGAGTAAGAGTACGAGTAAGATGATTTATTTTCCAAATCGCAGTTTGCGATATTGTGCCAATAGTTTATTCAACGCTTTACTCGCCGCCGCGCGCTCGTACAAACCTTCCGCCAACGACGCCAGCGCCATGCCGGCGCGGCTGTGAAAAATCTTGAGATGATAATTCCGCTTGGTCTGGCCGTTCCAGCGGAATTTGTACGTCTCGTCGCCGCGGGTCAAATCCAATTCCGTCCATTGATTCTTGATGCAATCTTCGATGGCCATGCCGAGCAGCACATTGCCGACGCTGTATTTATTAAAGGCCGGCGAATGCACGTAAGCATCCGCATAATATTTGTTGTTGCGCACGTAGCCCGACAATCCCGCCACCGGTTCTTGATTCGCATACAGCAAATAGAGGCGATACCAACCGGCGTGTGAAAACTGATCGCAAATCTCGCGCTCGAATTTGGCGACGGCATCTTCTTCAAAACGCGTCGCGCCTTTTTCTTCCTGCCAGCGGCTGCGATAAACCGTAATCAAGTCATTGAGTCCGTCAATGACTGCCGACGAGTTGGTAAAAATTTTAAAATCCGCCGTGAAATTTTTCTCAAAAAACCGCCGGTCGTAGCCGACGTCTTTGCGCGTGCGTTTGCCGAGCGTGTTGAGAAAACTTTCCCAATTTTCGGCAAGCGGCACCGTCACACAAACCCGCTGCGCTTCCCACGCCAGCACCGGAAAAACTTTTCCAACTTCCTGAAAAAAGAACGGCAAATTGGTCGAGGTGTCCGGAACATCTTTCAATTCGACGAACAGCCACTCGCTTTTATTCTCCTGCAAATATTCAAAGAGCTGCTGAAAGAAATTTGCTTCAGCGCCGGCGCGGACGACGAAATCGAGATAATCCGTGCGCTTTTGGCCGATGAAGCCCAGATGCCGCAATGGCCATCCGTAAAATTTTTTTCGCAAAAAGAACGGCGCGATGCCGATGAGCCTGCCATCTTCCTCCGCAACCAGCAACCGCAACCGCTCCGGTGCGCCAAAATATTTCCACCAGGTGAAATTCCACTCCCACGATTGATACGGCGTGTGGTTGGGATTGGATTGGAAAAGCTCGTCCCAAGCCGATTTCAGCTCGTTAAATTCTATCTCGGATTTTACAACGCGGATGGCCATATCAATTTATTTTTAAAACCTGCAACGAAAAGGGAACCGCAGAGAACAATCTATGTCTCAAATGTCATTCCGCAGGAATCTTGTTTAAATCCAGCACGACTCGACTGAGCTTGCCGAAGACCGTGCTTGATGACAAACAAGATGCTTTCAACATGACATTATTGGGTTACGTTTCACGTTTTACGATTTAGGCTTCAACTCTCGATCAACTGCGCCGCACGACGAGTCGCTTCGACGACGGCTTTGATCAGCGTCACGCGCAGGCCGCCTTCTTCCAATTGTAAAATACCGTCAATCGTGCAGCCCGCCGGCGTCGTGACTGCGTCTTTCAAGAGCGCCGGATGCGCGCCGGTTTCCAGAACCATTTTCGCGGCGCCGAAACACATTTGCGCCGCCAGCTCGGTGGCAACGTTGCGCGGCAGGCCGACTTTGACGCCGCCTTCGGCCAGCGCTTCGAGAATGATATAAATGTACGCCGGGCCGCTGGCGCTGAGCGCGGTGACGGCGTCCATGTATTTTTCGTCGATGAGCGCGGTGCGGCCGACAGCGTCAAAAATCTGGCGCGCGCGATTGAGATGCTCGTCGCTCGCGTGCGCGCCACGACACAACGCGGTCATGCCGGCGCTCACCAATGTTGGCGTATTCGGCATCGTGCGCACCACCGGGACGGCCTTTTCCAAATGCCGCTCGATAAACGACGTCGTTGCCGAAGCCGCAATTGAAATGACCAGTTGATCGTTAGCGATCACCGTTTTGATTTCCGCGAGCACGTCGCGCAGCGCTTGCGGTTTGACACAGAGCAAGATCACCTCGGTGGAACTGATCGCCGCGCGATTGTCCAGCGTAGCTGGCACACCGAGCCGTTTGGCGATCTCTTCGATACGCGGCGCATGTTTGGCCGTCGCGACGATTTGATCGGCGGCGAGCATCTTGGCATCGAGCAGGGCTTTGATGAGCGTCTCGCCCATCTTGCCCGCGCCGATGACGGCTAATTTTGTGAGATTTTGCATACGGCCTCCATCATCCCTTTTCCTGTGAAAGTTGTTTGCTATACGTTAATAAGTAGTTGTTTGAGCACACTCTAATCTTTGATACAGTTGTTTGGAACAGAATATCTTATAGCCAATGATTCGTTACTGGGGTAAACATCGTAACTGATTTCCACTCGACAGTTAGGATTTTTCCATAGAAACACAAGGGATCGACTTTCTCCAACTTCAGTCATAGAGATATTTGTGTAAGTTTTGAATTCATTCCCGTATTTTGAACTCAAATCATGGAGAATGAAAATGAGATTTTTGACTGATGGCAAAATACTTTTCCGATAGAACACAAGCTTGTCATGGCAAAAGTGAAATTCATAAAAAAGCCAGACACCATTAACCAAACGATTACCAATTATGGAATCCCTATTTTCTTCAAGATTTCGCAATCCCATAGATCTTATTATCTGAACGGCGCCGTTTCTACTCATTCCGTTTGTGAATCCATCATCGGAAAAATGTTGAGCTTGAGAGAATTCAGAAAACAATGTCAACACTAATGAGACGATAAATAATTTCATGTTTAGCTCCTTCCTAGAGTGTTATCATGCTAGAGTAACAGAACTTTTTCATTCTCTCTTCGCCAGATTAGCAACCCAATGCCCACCTGAGTCCTAACTTAGAACAAGTATCCAGTGAAGAGTTGACTTCACTCTGTATATCATTCCAGCGGTTTATCATTCATAATGCCAAGCAATCTTTGCAATGCATCTAAGTAGTTCAATGATAAACTTCTCCAAGCATCGCTAAAATTCTTTATTGGATATTCTAATCGGAAGTATCTGTGGGAATCCAAAACGCCTTCAACTTGATCGCAGTGAACTGGATAACCTTGTCTCATTTTGTTAATGTTTCTGAATGTGTTAATAATTGTTTCATCGTCGATATTATTTTGCTTTAAGTAAACCTCGAGCAAACTAATGGATTTCTTTTGAGTATCTACAATGCCAGTGATTTTTCGAAGAACGGAAACGTTTAGATTAGTGACTGCATTTGATAAGGCGCACAATCTGTAAAAAAATTCTTCTTGAGATGCTGCGTCTCTAAAAAACTGCAGAAGGTCTCTTTCTTCTACTATCGTGAATAGCTTTTCTCCATTCTTTTGATGAAAAAGTGCATTTATGTTGTCTCGTAGATCTATAATCGAAGATGCTAATTGAAGCAAATTGGAGTCTTCCATAAGCTTTTTAGTACCTATATCAATTTGAAAACTAGCTCCTTCTGGTTCAGGAATGCGAGTTGGGTCGAAGGGGCATGGCGTATCCGCATTTCCGGTGTGAAGCATTAATTCTTCTTTCTCAGAAAGAGCCCCATCTTTCAGTTTTTGTATAATATGCCTCTTCCCGTACTCAAACAAAACCTTTATCAAATCGGAATCTTTTAATTGCCAACAAGAGTAAAGTGTCCCGCTGACACCCATTCTTATCTTGTGGTTGCTGGCCTGACTCTTTTCCTCAGGGCTTGCGATTAATTGGGTAGCAATCACGCGAAACGGAAACATATACTCCACTGCATCTCTGTTGCTTCGCAGCGAACTTGGTCTATCGAATATGAGTGTTTTTTGCATTCGTGTACTTATAATGTGTTGTATTTCTAAATTCCTGACATGGAATAAACTGAGCGTCACGGATTTTTATTTTAGCTATTACTCCGAGGTTGATAAAGCCTCTTGTTTTAAACTCAGACCAACCGCCTTCACTTTGCTCTTATCAAACAGATACCAAATCCCACCCATCGCCGCCATCAGCAACGACTGCGAGAAAAGTAATAATGACAACGACAACGCCGCAGCTTGCGGCACACCGGCTTGTGTAAAAAAGAAAACGAACGCGCCTTCGCGGATGCCGATGCCGAGCACGGAGATCGGCAGCACGGCAATCGCGGTGATCAGCGGCACGTAGATGCAATAATACCAGAAATCGAGATCGATGCCAACGCTGCGGCCAACGGCATAAATAATCACGACGCCGAGTATTTGAAAGAACACGGAAAGCGCCAGCATTTTGAACATGGCGCTTTTGGCGGCGGCGACTTCTAAAATTGATTCGCGGAGACGCGCCAGTTTATCGGCACTCTTCGCGAGCTTGAAGCGGCGCAACAAGCCGCTGAGCAATTGCAACGACCGGCGATGCAACGTCACCCAGATTGCGGCAAAAAAGGCAAATGTCGAAATCGCCACAACCCACAAAATCTGGAAATCCTTGTTGGCGCGGCAAACCGGAATCGCGACGATGAGCGCCAGCAAAAAATTTATTCCGAAGCCGGCAACGCGGGTGACGAACATCGAGCTGGCGGCATCGACGCCGCGGCGCAGGTGGCGCGAGAGATGATAGGCGCGCACGATGTCCATACTGATGCTCGACGGCAGAAACGTGCCGAAAAAGCTGCCGACAAAATGCACTTTGAGCGTTTGCGTGAACGGCACGGGATTATTCTGCGCCGCGAGCAAAAGCTGCCAGCAATAGGTGACGACGGCTTGCTGAAAGAGAAAGAGCGCGAAAGCCGCAGCGTACAAGCGCAGATCGGCGCTCGCCATCACGTTGAGGATGTCGCCGATGTTGGATTTCCAAATCAGCAGCGCGAGGAGGGCGACGCTGATAATGGCTTTGAGCCAAAATTTCATGATCTCTTTTTTGAACACGGATTACGCGGATGACACGGATTTTCGCGGATTTTTATTATTGTATTACTCCGCTCCAATTATCATAACCGCGATTTTTTTAAACCACCAAGACACGAAGACACCGAGAAAGAAACTTTGCTTCGTGTCTTTGTGTCTTGGTGGTTATCTTTGGTTGCGGCCTTGCGGTTTTGGCTTATTGCGGTGTAAATCCGCGTCATCCGCGTTCAAAGCTTTTAATTCAATTCATCAATCAATTTCCGAGATGCGCGCGGCACCATAATTCAAAAACCAGCAGCGACCACAGGCGATGCGAGTGGTTGTGCGATTTGCGCTGATGCTCGTTCATCATGCGCGAAATAACCGCGGGGTCGAACAGGCCGCGGCGGCGCACGGTTTCGGTTGACAAAAATTCTTTCAGCAAGGTTTGGACGGCGACGGACTCGCGCATCCAGTTTTTCATCGGTACGCTGTGGCCGAGCTTGTCTTTGCGGAAGACGATTTCATCCGGCAGCTCGCCTTGCATGACTTTATGCAAAATGACCTTGGTCTCGCCTTTTTTGCCGATCTTCAAATCGCTCGGAATGCGCGCGGTGTATTCGACCAGACGATGGTCGAGCAGCGGCATGCGGCCTTCGACGCCGAAGTGGCGGATCAGCTCCATGCGGCGCAGATAAAAATTGACGACGGAATAATAATCGCCGTACAGCGTGATGCTGAGATGATCCTTGCCGTCGGCTTCCTGATAAATCTCCACCAATTCGCGATAGGGATCAAAACCGTTGACCCGCTGCCGCAAATCCGGCGCACACAAGTTTTGCAGCTCTTCCGGCGTGTAGTAAATGCGCCAGCGGTTGCTGTAAAGCGCCGCGGGAAATTTGCAGCTATATGAAAAGCGCTTGGCTTTGACCGGCAAACTTTTTTTCGCGTCGGTGTCTGGCAACAATTGCAAGGCGTGAGTGAGCGGCTGCCGGATGAAGCCGGGGATTTTGCCAAACATTTCCGCGGCGCGGTCGGCGAGATAAACCGGATGGCCGCCGAACAATTCGTCGCCGCCGTCGCCGGTCAACACGTAATCCGCTTCTTCGCGCACGCGCGAGCCGAGCAGAAACGAGGCGACTTCGATGCCGATGTCGGAAAACGGTTCCTGCGCGTGCTGCGCGATTTTCGCAATCAGCTTGGTTTCTTCCGCCGGAAACGGAATTTCGTGATGGCGGGTTTGATAGCGCTCCGACATGACGCGGGCGTAATGCGATTCGTCGTAGGTTTTGCCGAAACAGCGAAACGAGTACGTCGCGATGGGCGACTGCAAAAGGCCCTGCATGAAATGAACCACCGAGCTGGAGTCCATGCCGCCGCTGAGAAAAGCGCCGGGGCGAAATTTGCCGCCGGCCAAACGCAGCCGCACGGCGTCGCGCATCAGCTCGAGCAATTCATCTTTATATGCCGCTTCGTCTTTTTCAAAAGGTTCGGCAAAAGAAATGCGCCAGTACGGCTCAACGGTGAATCGGTTGTTTTCGATTTTAATAAAACAACCGGGGCGCAAGCTGTGAACGTTTTCAAAGAGCGTGTCGTAACCGGGATTGTAATTGAACAACAAATAACGCTGGAGCACGCCGAAGCTGAGCTGGCGGCCGACTTGCGGCACGCGCGTCAAGCGCTGCAAGCGGCTGGAAAAATAAAGCACGCCGTCTTTGCGGCAATAATAAACCGGCTCGATGCCCAAATGATCGCGCACGAGATAGAAACATTGTTTGGGCGCGTCCCAAATTGCGAGCGCAAAATTGCCGTTAAATTCGCGGAAAGCTTTAACGCCGAGTTTATCGAAGACATGCCATGCGACTTCGGCGTCGCTTTTCGCTTCGAGGTTTTTTCCGAGATGCTGCGCGGCCAGTTCAGCGCGATTTAAAATGCCGCCCAGCAAAACGGCAAAGCTGTTGCTGGCTTTATGCTCGTAGACGCTCGAATTTGCATCAAGCGCCGGAACCCCAACCGGGCGCAGGCCGATAGCGATTTCTTTGGCGAGAAGAAGATTCAATTGTTGATCGATCTCTTTCCCATCGAGAAAGTATTTGCTCGCCGTTTTCCGCTGCGTTTTGAGGTCAGCTGCAGCTTCGTCGAAAAGAGATTTTCCTATTGTTCCAAAGATCATGTTCTGGATGCTTGATGCTGGTTGCTGGTCGCTGGTTACTCGTTGCTGGTTGCTGGCTCGTTGCAAAAAGATGCGAACGGCATGACGGGCTATGTTAGCCGGCGCATAAATCGCGGGAGATTCGACTGCACTTTCGTTTGCAAAATTTCCCGCAGCGGTTTTCGGCCTTCGCCGGGCAGACGATAGATATAATGATCCTCAATGCGCGGCACGTAAAACAAATCCTGGCCGGCTTGATTGGTTTTATATTGCGGCACGAGGCCCCAGTAATTGACACGATAACCGGCGCGGCGCGATTGCTCGACGGCGACGCCGCTGCCCATGAACCACGGATAACAAAGCTGATCGACCTTTTTTCCGGGCAAGCGGGTTTCGATTATTTGTTTGGCAAGATGCAAATCCTGCCAGATCATTTGCGCCTGGGTTTCGCTGGTTTCAAATTCATCTTGCCGACGATTTGACAAGGCTTCACGATAAACCGCCGTCAATGCTTTCCGCCAATCAGCGCGAACAAAAAAATTTTCTCCGCCATGTTGAGCAACATGCGCGACACAGGCCCGACGCGCGGCTTCGTCATCAAAATATTGCGGCCGGCCGGCCATGCGCGGCTCGGCGCGGTAAACCGGCGTGCCCCACGGCATTTGGCGACCGTAATTCAATTTGCCGTTTTCGCGATAAACCGGCACGTTGATGTTGGCAAAAAAATAAAAATCGTAGCGCGGATGAATGAAATCGACCAGTTGCGGCGACACGGAAACTTGATGATGATGCGTGGTGTGCGATTGAAAATCCATCACGCCGCTTTGGTGCATTTCAATAATTTCCTGCCACGAGCACAAAGGAAAACCGTTGCGCTCGCGGACGACGAGCGACTCGGCGGTGGCGCGACCCGCGGCAAAATCTTCATATCGCGGCGTTTCCGGCGCGCGTTCCGGAATGCAGCCGGGAATGATAAAACTCATGCCGTGAAAGCCGTATTTCCGCAACAGCGGATAGGCCACCGTCCACAACGTCGCGGTGCCGTCGTCAAACGTGAGCAAAACACTTTTTTCGGGAATATCGCGCTCGCCGGCGATGGCGGCGCGAAACTCTTCGCTGTTTAATGTGCGATAACCATTCCGCGCCAAAAATTGCAGCTTGGCCTCAAACGAAACCGGCTCAACGGAATGAAAGGTAAAAACCGGAATTTCATTTTGCAGCGGCTTCGGATTCCGGCGGAACATAAATTCCGGATAATGACGGCGCAGCAACGCCAAAAGATCCGGAGCATTTTTTCGATAACTCCAGCGGAGCTTGTTGAGTAAATTCGAGACCATCTTGGTATACCAGACAGATTAAAACCACGCATAAAGTTGTCATTCTGAAAGAATCTTTTTTTGATGCAAGATGATTGCTGGAAAGCAACAAGATTCCTACGGAATGACAATTCATCATTGCCTATTTCGTTGCGTGAAATTAACCATGTCCATTTTTTCTTGAAAGCAATTCCGCGTAAATAGATTCCAACGCCTGGACATTGCGTTCGACGCTGAAGGCCTGGCTGCGTTCGCGCGCAGCCTCGCCCAGACGCCGGCAGAGCGCCGGATTCTTGAGCAAGCGCAGCAGCGCCTCCGCCATGGCTGCGCTGTTGGCGGGCGGCACGAGCAAGCCGTTCTCGTCGTGCTGTATCATTTCTTTCATGCCGCCGGCATTCGAGGCCACGACAGTTTTGCCGGCGGCCATGGCTTCGGCGAGCGCGAAGGGAAAACCTTCCATCAGCGAAGCCATGACATAAATATCCATCGCCGCCAATGCCGCGGCGACTTCGGAAACGAAACCGGCGAAATGCAATTTGCCGCCGAGATCGAGTTTTTTTGCAAGCGTCTCAAGCTCTTCGCGCAGCGGGCCGTCGCCGGCGATGACGAAGCGCGCGTTCGGAAATTCCTTTAAAACTTGCGGCGCGGCTTCGATGAAATAACGATTGCCTTTTTCCTCGCGCAATCGCGTGAGGGTGCCGATGATTTTTTGATCCGGCGTGATGCCGAATTTCTCGCGAAAGGCTTGAATCTTCTCCGGCTCGGCGGTTTTAAAATTGTTAAGATTGACGCCGTTCCAGACGACGCGAATCTTATCAAGCGGCACGCAGCGACCTTGAGCCAAAAATTCTTTTACGCCTTCGCTTACGCCGACGGCAACATCGGCTTTGCCGCTCAACCAGCGATCCATGACGAATTGATGCGGCAACGTTTTGAGCACTGCCCATTCGTGCATGACATTCGGAATGCCGCATTTTTTGCCGGCGAGCCGGCCAAAATTCGCGGCGCTGTAGCCGTGCAAATGCAGCAGGTCGATTTTTTCCTGCCGGATAATCTCCGTCAACGCGCCGACGTTGGCAAAGGAGTATTTGCCTTTGTCGATGTAAAACATTTTCACGCCGCTCGCTTCGAGATGCTGCGAGGCAGCGTCGCGCGAGCGCAATGAAGCAACCATCACGTCATAAAGCCGTGCATCGCGGTGTTTGATCCATTCGATAAAACACAACGCGACGCTGCTGGGGTTCACCCCGTCCATGCTGAGCTTGTCGATGACGTGAAGAATTTTGTGCATCAGAAATTCACCACTTTCGTTTCTTTTTCTTCACGGCGATCTTGCACGATTTTCGCGGGCACGCCGGCGGCGATTTTCCAATCGGGAACGTCTTTGTTGACGACGGCGCCGGCGCCGATGATGCACTCTTTGCCGATTTTCACGCCGTCAAAAACAACCGCATGCGCGCCAAGCCAGGCGTTGTCGCCCACTTCGATGCCCTGGCTCGAGCGTTCTTGAAAGAGAATCGGAACGTCGGAGCGGTCAAAATGATGCGTGCCGCCGACGAGATAAACGTAGGCGGCCAGCAAAACATTTTTGCCGATGCGCACGCGGCTGGCGGAAAACGCTTCACAATTAAAGCCGAGGTTGGCGTTGTCGTCGATGATGATGTCGCCGTTTTTGCAACTCAAAATCGTGTTGCGGCCAACGAAAACGCCGCTGCCAATCGTGATGCCGTTGTTGTTCTCGCCTTTGGCGTCGAGCACAACGTTATCGTCAATCACCACATTATCGCCGAGGCGGATTTTGCGCGGGTGGCGCAGCACGACGTTGGCGCCGAAGGTGACGTTGCGCCCGCTTTTGCCGAGGAGCAGCGGATAGAGCTTGCTGCGCAACAACAGGCCCAGCGCGCCGGGCAGCCAGCTCACAAATAATGTGATCAATTCATATTTAATGAGAAAACCGATGCCGGCTTCGCCGAGAATAAGCTCTTTATATTTTGCTAATTTTGATTTCCTCGCATCGAAAAGCTCTTTTTGAATTTCGACGTTGTGGCGAGGTGATGTTGTGTTATTGGTTTTATTCAATGGCGATCCTTCGCTCTTTAAAAAGCGACCCACAAGGGGTCGGGGCTACAATAAATTTTGGGCGCGATACCATTCGCCGGTCAAGCGCAAGCCGGTGTCGAGATCAACTTGCGGTTGATAGCCCAGCAGTCGTTTTGCCTTCGAAATATCAAAGGCGCGGTCTTTAATAAAAAATTCGACGCGCCGGCGATAAAGAGGCGGCTCGAGGCCAAATGGACGGCAGGCGATTTCACAAAGAAGGCCGGTAAACCAAACCGGCCACACCGGAAAGCTTTTGCGGGGGACGGGAACGTTCAAAGCGGCCGCGACGCGCTCGACCAATTCCGCCAGCGCGAGATAGCCGTTGCCGCCAATCGTGAAGATTTGCCCCAGCGCTTCTTTTTTTTCACCGGCTAAAAGAATGCCGCGCGCCAGATCGTCAACGTAGGTCATGTGATAAAGCACTTTGCCGCTGCCCAACATGCGGAATTTGCCGTTGTAAATGAACTTGAACAGCTTGAGAAAACGCATGTCGCCGGGACCGTAGATGCCGACCGGGCGCACGACGACGCCGGGAAAATCGTGTTCTTGAAAAAATCGCCGCGCCAGTTTTTCGCCATCAACCTTGCTTTCCTGATAAAGATCGCCAGGGGCATACGGCGCTTCTTCGGTGGCCGGCGGATTTTTGATTTCGCCTTGCACGCCGACGGTGCTGCAATGCACGAAGCGGGTAACATTCGAACGCCGCGCCGCTTCCAGCAGGCGCCGCGTGCCGTCGACGTGAACCTCCCAAAAATATTTTTTCGGCACGCCTTCAGTGCGATAAACCGCGGCGAGATGATAAATCACTTCGACGCCTTTCAACGCCGCCGCCAAGGTTTCGTTGAGGGAGTCACCGGCCAAATCGCCATGAACGTATTCAACATCGACGCCCTTGAGCAAATTCAGATTGCCGGTTTTGCGCACCAGCGCGCGCACGCGATCGCCGCGCTGGATGAGGTGTTTACAAACGTAGCTACCGGTGAAGCCGTTGGCGCCGGTAACTAAAACGGTTCGGGACAATCTTGCTCCTTTTTGTAAAGCGTAAAACGTGATGCGTAAAACGTAATCTTTGTCTTGTCCTGATATAGGTTGACAGGTTTTGAAGTAATTTCAGGAGGTTACCTATGTCAGAGACGAGACCACATAAGCGTTACAGCCTTGCATTCAAACAAAAAGTTGTTTCCGAAATTGAA
>Ga0187892_10000937_pt1 | contig 72044 bp, 64 predicted proteins | sample MA1701073metaG_FD_139345 | JGI IMG/M metagenome (GOLD analysis project Ga0187892, IMG submission 139345) | Bio-ooze microbial communities from a basaltic lava cave in the Kipuka Kanohina Cave System on the Island of Hawaii, USA - MA170107-3 metaG ...
AGCGTATGAAAGGGCGATGTGCAGGTCGTTCAGCGAATTCGTATCGCTTGATTCACTGGCGCGGGCGAGTAATGAACGTCGGAGCCTAACGGCGATCTCGGTGGAGTCGGGCCAATCCTCCAACGCGTGGGCCGCTACGTCGAGTGCTGCCGAGGATGCCGTGTCGAGCCAGCGGTCGAGGGTTCGGAACACGCCGCGGCGGCCGTCGAGAATGGCCAGAGCGATTCTGAGTCCTTCCTTCCGCTGCGGCGATTCCCACGCTGAGCCGAGCACGATGTGCCGACGCGCGGCGGCGACGTCGTTCAACTGGAGGGCGATCTTCTCTGCCGACAGCCAATCGAAAGACGGCGCGAAAGTGGAGTCGAGCTGAATGGCGCGTTCGATGCTTTCGAGCGTGCGCTCGGGTGCGGCACCGACCATTGGCGCGTAGATGCGCGCGCGGGCTGTTTGCCACCACGCTTCCGCATCGCGGGGGAAGCGACGTGTTGCTTCCCCGAGGGTTGCGTGAAGACGTTGGACTTTGTCCCGGCCCCACATGGCCTGTCCGGCAAAGTAGAGAGAGTCTGCCAGGACGAGCAGGCTATCCCGTGCTGATAAGCCGTGATTCAATCGGCCGGCGCGCAGACCAAATATGCTGACGGTGTCGTCACCTTCCGACACGCCCATCGATCGCACCTGTGCCATGCGCCGCCAGGCGAGCGCAAAAGACGTGTCCAGAGATACGGCTTGCGTGTAATAGGCCATTGCCGAGTCACGCCTAACGCGGCGGTAAAACTTCTCGCCGGCGAGGTAGGCCTTGATTGCCGGCAATGATTGCGAGGCGAAGCCCGCGGAGGGAACTGCCGCAATCGGTCGAGTCCGACCCAGCTCGCGCAGGACGCGGACCGCGACGGAGTCGGCGACTCGATCGAGACGCGCGGCCAGATCGCGCACTTCGATTTCGCTGGCGCTTGCGGCGCCGAGGTCGCGAAGTCGCGCGCTCACGCGAACCGAATCATGCCCCGTCGACACGACGTTTCCGTAGAGAACGATCCCGGCGCCGGTCCTTCCGCCTAACGCGCGAGCGGAAGCCTCGTCGGCGCGTCCGCGCCAGCCCTGCATCACAACGCTTGGCGAGACGGAGTGCAGGGGCCCAGCTCCCTCGAGCTCGGCGGCGAGAAGGTCCATGAGTCCTTCGCGCCAGAGCTCGTGCTCCTGGCTCAGGACATCGAACGGAGCTACCGCAACGAGATTCGAATCTGCTACGAACGCCGCCGAGATCACATTGTCGCGAATTCGCTGAACGATCAGCAGCGATACAGGAAGGGCAGCAACGAGCAAGCCGAGTCGCAACGGGCTCATTCCGACGCCGCGCCGGCGCTGGCTGACCGAGACTGGTGGGTGTGCGGATGCGATGTACTGCCCGCTGTGCGTGGCGACGACATCGGGGCCGGTGCTGTTTCCTGCCGCGGTGATCGATGCGGCGCCGGCATGATCGGCAGGAGCACCGTTCTCGTTAGGTGCCGCACGTGGATCGCGACGCGTGCGGATTCCTTCGACGAACTGCTGGGTCTCCGGCGTTGGCTCGCTGCCGTATTCCTGCGCCACGTGCCGGAAAAACCGCTCATAGAGAGCCAGCGCTGTCGCGCGCTCGCCCACGCTATCGAGCACCGCGAGCACTCGCCGCCAAGCAGCTTCACTTTCTGGCTGCAGCGCCGCCGCGCGATGCGCGAGGCCGCTGGCTTTGCCTATATCGCGCGCCGCTGCACTACGCTCGGCCAATGTCAACGCGCAGGATACGGCGTGCCGCCTAACGTCGCTGCGTTGCGCCTCGACCCACTGGTCGAATTCAGCCGCTGCGCCTGTTGCGAAAAACCCTTCGAGCAATACGCCCTGATACAGCTCCATTGCTTTCTCGGCTTCCTGTGCCGCGATTGCCTCCCGAAACGCCACAGCGTCGCACCACAGGCGATTGCCATCGAGTCCCACTTCCGTCGTCCCTCGGCTCACGATCACATCCGCACCGAGCTCGAGTCGCAGGTGGCGAATTGCCTGGTTCAGTGCGTCGCGCGCATGTGCGAGGTCCAGCTCGGGCCAAAACAAGGCGAGAAGCGTGTCGCGACGATGGAATCCATCGGGCTTCTCGATCGCAAGGTACGCCAACAGCGCCAGCCGCTTGGGCTGGGCGAGCACCCCGCGGACTTCCTCACCGGTCGGTAGACGCAGATCCGTCGCACCGAGCGTGCGGAATCGAATCAGCGGCGTTACGGGCGCGCGTGCCACGTGCCCTCCTCCGCCAGATCACCCTGACGTCAGCGCCGGATCAGTGCCTTGGCGCAGGTTAGGCAATCTACGCCGTTCGCTGTCGGGTTCCAGGCTGATGGCGCTTTCGTTAAGCCGACCCACGCCCGGCCTGCACCGCGTGAACCGCTGTTTCCCCCCGGGAGGTCCGAATGTCTTGCCGAAGCACGTCAACGCTGCTGCGCTACGTCCTACCGACACTGCTGCTGGGAACTGCCTGCTCCGATTCGTCCGGGCCTGGAGGGCCAAATAAGACCCCTCGCCCAGGATTCCTTCCGCTCGTCGCGCTATTTGGAGAAGGCTGGGGTGACATCAAAGCGACTCGGATTCCTCATCCCACCACTCCGGCGAATTTCGCAGTTCACATCGAAGTGAGTGTGCACGGGGCCAAAGCCAACACGGGCTTCCAGGTGCAGCGCGCCGCAGAAGCGTTTGGCGCCGGCCCACCAGCTGGATTCGATGTTTCGACTCTGACTGATGGTTCCTGCCAACGTGGCCTCGCGATGACGCCGTGGTCGGCCCTCACGCCGCAGCCGGTGTACTTCAGCAGCTTCGTCGATCAGGGAACCGGGTCGCCGATCCTAACGACGAATGCGAGCGGTGAGGGAACGGCTGATTTTCAGCAGGCGAACACAACCCCCCTGCCGGCGTTCGATGTCGTATTCCGGCTGGTCGAAGTGGGTGCGGCGCCGAAGGCCGTGCTTCAAAGCAGCTGTACGACGCTTCCGTTGTAGCTAGTTGATCTCTGGCCGCATGATCTTGCCGACGAACAACACGGTGCCCGATAGCCGCTCTCGGATCGCGAATAAATAGGGCCGGTCGATGCGCACGTCGCACGTTAGGCAGATGCTCGTGGGGGTCACGCCGACTGTCGTCACAGCCGCTGCTTCGGTACCCACCTCGTTCACGTCCACGTACGTGTCGTGCTGCACCTTGCTGATGTAGAGGTCACCAGGACGTGCGCCGCGCGCCAACTTGCTCAAATCGGCAACCAGGGGGTTTTGCATGTCGCGCATTCCCAAGGTCGCGAGCTCGGGACGGATCTCTCCCTTCCAAGACAGCTTGATCTTGGGCAGGTACAACCCGACGTTGGCTGTCTGCACCGCAGCCTGTGCCTGCCGCCACGTGTTTGGCGTTAGGCTGCCGATCAGTTTGTTCACGTCGCTCGTACTGTCGGGCAGAAGTATTGTCATCGTGAACGCATCGCCGCCGTAGGGCAGATCCACCACGGTTGCGCCTGGAATGCTGCCGCGGCGAACATTGCCCTTGCGGTACATCGTCTCGACGTTGATCGACTGGCCCGAGAGCAGTTTGAACGGTCTCGGCTGCGTGTCCTTCGGGTCGAAGGCTGTGCGCCAGTCGCCCTTGAAGTAGATGGCGTTCATGAGGAACATCACTTCATCGCCGATCTCATCCAGCACCTTCGGAATCTTTCCGCCCGTCTGATTGGACGCCCATGCGTTGATCGTCGATACGGCGCTCGGTGACTTGAAGTCGAGGACGCGCGCTTCGGCACCGAAGTACTGACGCACAGTCGTTAGGAAGGCCGGCTCCACGGCCGTCGCGAAACGCTGATCGCTCCAGATCGCATTGGCGATCTTGAACGTCACGTGCGAATCGAGGCCGAGCAGGAGATCGACAAGTGACTTGTACGACTGGTTGACCTGGTCCTGCGCGAGCATGCCGAAGCCGAGCCCGAGACGCATCTCATTGTACGTATTGCCGGCGGCACCGTTCATCGTCATGCCGAGCGCGAGCGAGATGCTGAGCGGGGACAAGAAGAGGTTCTCGTTCGTGCGCGTGCTGTTGATTGCGCCTAACAGCGTGACGCCAAACGTATCTGACGCGGAGATGAGCGCCTTCTCGCTGGCGGTGAGCTCGCGCGACAGCGCCTTGATGGAGTCCGGTGCGACGCCTTGGCCGCTCGTCCCCGATGGGCTCTGACACGCGCTCAACGCTGCGAGGAAACTGATTGCCAAACGTCTCGTGTACCGCATCCTGTCGCTCCAAGCCTAACGGGAAGTCGCTGGTCGATAACCCAGTGCGTTGTTCAACCACCGGACCAGCGGAAGTGCAACCGTAAAGTCCTTTTCCAGAGTCTGCGGAAGTTTGCCGCTGAGCACCTCATCATCCTTGAGACTCCGGCCCACGATGTAGGACACATTGCGCAGCAAATCCCCCGCCGAGTGATCGCTCGGATATCCACGCGGTACACGGCTGAGCTTTCCTTCTTCGCTCAGCCCGCCAAAACGACGCTTGATCTGCGGGCCATTTGCCACCGCTGCGAATTTCTTGTGATCGTTGGCAACGGCGTCACGAAGTTTTTGTAACGACGGGCGCGGAGGCATCCAGATGCCCGCGCCAACAAACGAAGCGCCGGGCTCCAGATGGAAATAGAAGCCCGCTCCGCCTTCGTGCGCTTCCTGGCCAACTTTCTTTCCCGCGGCACGATGATAGAACCAACAGGCTGCGTGCGTCTTGTACGGCGACTTGTCTTTTGAAAAGCGCACGTCGCGATAAATGCGAAAGACTGACTTTTTCGAATCGCCCATGATCTCCGGCGCGAAACGGCCAAACCGCGTGTCCATCTCTTGGACGAGATCACGCATCGCTTCTTGCACATCGGCACTGTATGTCTGCTTGTTCTCCTCGAACCAGTCGCGCCGGTTGTTGCGCTTGAGTTGTCGCAAGAACGTGAGCGCTTTCGTGCTGAAACCTGCGAACTCTGTCATGGTTCTCTCCCTAACGCGCGTGATTCAGCGAGAAGTGTTCGCGCACGACGTAACACGTCAGCTACGGGGCGCAATCTGCCTCCCGGGGCTCTTATCCCATTAACTGCATCGTAGTCGCCCGCCGAGCGGACGATCAGGCCGCGAATGCGCGTGCGACTCGTCGCCCACGCCAGCGTCCCCTGCAGCGCTCGCGCCTGATTGCGCTCGCCGTGCGTGGCCGGCGTTTCACCCGCGGCGAAGATCCAATGTTCCTTGCTCTGCGCAATTCGCATCCAGCGATCAGCGGCGCGCATGCGGGCTTGCAAGGCAGCCGCCCCCGCGTACGACGGCACGAACGCGAATCCGAGGACGTCGATACCAGAGCCTGGCGTAGCGGCCCAGTGATACAGCGCCGAGTCGTTCGCGGAGAAGCTCGCCGCTTCGATACCGACGAGCGTACGCGGCCTGAGAACGTGTGCCGTGTCGGCGGCCTTGGACAGATAGCTCATCCACCACGCCATGGGGACGTCGCCCAGCGCGCGCTTTCCCGCCTCGTACGGCTCGCGCGCGGGCAGCACGTAGTCGGGGCGCAGCGTCCGCACGATGCGATCGATCTCTCGGATGCGCGCCACCGCGTATTCGTCAGGCGAAGCGGCGAATCGGTCGCGATCGTGCCGGTCGTATCCGAGCGCTACGATGAGGAGCGTGCTGTCGCGCCGAAGATCGTCCAGCGTGCGGTTGAGCGAATCCAGGGCACCGGACCGCGTCCCGTTAGGCGTCAGCTCGACCGCGATGGCGCCCGGCGTGAGCGAGTCGATGAGCTGCAGATCGTATGTGAGCGCGAGCGACGGCGGCGGCGCGTCCAGTGTGGGCAGTACCCAGAGCCCGAGCGTGAAGTCGCCTCCAGGACGTTCCTGCAGGCGCTGCGCATCGAAACCGCCGTACGTCGTGACGGCACGCGCCGCGGGCGGCCATTCGAGAGCCACTATGCACGAGGTCACGACGGCGAGCGTCGCCAGTGCGCTGCGACTGAGGCGCATGGCGCGGCCGCGCGCCGGATGCGCGGGAACGAGCATCGGCACGAGCAGCGCGAAGGGGCTGCCTAACGCCTCGCGGCCGAACACGAGCGCCAGCGCGCTGGCGCGCGCCGCCTCCGGCACGAGAACGAGCTCGCCTAACACGTCGTCGAAAGAAGCGAGCGAGCGTGAAATCGCCGCCAGGGCGACGAGCACGTTGTAGGCGACGATGGGCAGCGCGAGGCCCGGAGTCGCGAGTCGGCGCGCCCAACTATAAATGGCTTGCGCCGCGAAGAGCGCCAACGTGAGGGGCCACAGCCAGGCGATCGTATACATCGTGCGGCCGGCCAGCACCGAGCCAGACGCGAATCCCACGAGCGTCGCGGGCAGGATCAGGAGGCCGCAGAAGGCGCTGAGGTACGCGAATGCGCGTGGCGCCCGCGGCAAGCGCGCGATTTCACCCGCCGTGACGACGTCCGAGACGAGTATCAGCGCCGAGACGATGAAGAAAACGGCGCTGCTCAGCACGCGTGACGATAGTCCCACTGACGGCGAGCAACAAGCGATGCGACTAGATGAGCAGCGTCCGGACCATGTAGTTTGCCCCGCGTGGAACGTGGATCACTATGGTCGATCGCGAACGCACTCTCACTTTCGCGTCTACTGCTCGCCGCGGCGTTCGCCGCAATGCAGGCAGCCGAGGCGCGACTCGCGCTCATTCTCGCGGCGGCGATCACCGATTTTCTTGACGGTTGGTTCGCCCGCCGCAGCAAAAAGATCTCAAAATGGGGCGAGCTGATCGATCCAATCGCTGATCGCGCGTTCGTCTTCATTGCGATCAGCGTTCTTCTGTTCGAGCGCACGATTACCAGTGCACAGTACTTCATCGTCCTCTCGCGTGATCTGGCGACTGCGATCGGATTCGTGATTGCGCGTAGTGTCGCTTGGCTTCGGCCCGTAGCCTTTCGTGCTCGTTTTGCGGGGAAGGTTGTGACGGCACTACAACTCATCACGCTCATTATCGCTATCACTCAGCCCGACCTGGTGCCACGACTGATACCATTCGTCACTGTGGCATCGGCAGTTGCGATCGTCGACTACACGGCAACGATGTGGGGACAACGCGCGCGCTGATGCGACGCAGGTTGATCTGCGTCGCGCTCGCCCTGTTGGCACCGGTCCCCCGGCCGCTCGTCGCTCAGGCGCAGAATGAATCAATCATGAGAGGCGAAGCGCGCGTGGACGCGGTCTTCGCGCGCGCGCATCTCTTCCAGGCTGGTCTCGGTCTGGCCTTTCGCACCGGATACAACGTGCGGCTGAATTTCGCCGCCGCTGCAGGAGTGGCGCTCAAAGACGGTGAGCAGAAGTCGAGCGCGCGAGGAGATGGGACGCTACGCCTGTTGCTCGATCCGTTTGGCGAGTCACGCCTCGGCCTCTCTATCGGGGGCGGCTTGAGCGCGCTGTATGATGGCTTCGAAGAGACGCGACCGGTCGGCGTGGTGGTTCTAGGCCTCGAGGGAAGGCCACGCGCTCCGCTCGTCTGGAGCACCGAGCTGGCCCTCGGAGGAGGGGTTCGCGTAGGCGCAGTTTTGCGGCGGCGGGCAGGGCGCTACCGGTAAGTGCGTCACGGGCCGCGGAAACGGTACACGGAAAAGGACGCATTGCTGAAGGCGAGCGAGAACCTCAACGGGTAGGCACGAATCGCTTCGCGCATGGCCGCGTCACGCTTCGGCTGCGTTCCCAGATCTCCAGTAATCACGTGGGAAACTCGCTTGCTCTCTAATTCCGCGAGCACCTCCGCTGGACTTGCCGCAAACGTTCCCATTGCCGGAATATGAGTATTCCAGGTCAGCGCGCGCGGACTAAAGAATGCGACGCGCAACGAGTCGTGACGCGCGCTGCTTTTCAAGCGCGTGAACAGCTCCTGCACGTCAGCGCGATCCTCCAGCGCGGGAGGTGTGCGTTCGGCAGCACGCAAGGCGAGCGCGAAAAGCATAACGGCGCTCACCGCGATTGCGGCACGAGCGTGGAATCGCGAGCCCGCGGAAGGAGCTTGCGCGCGATCAGAACCGCTGGCAAGCGACGTGTCCCGCCGCGCCGCAGATAGCACGTGTCCAACGCCAAGAATGAGCCCGTATCCTGCGAGTGGGTACAGAGGCCACAAGTACCGCGCGTCCTGCACTGGCACGACACAGAGCATGAGTGAGTAGCCGACAGCGAAGATTGCTGTGATGCTGCGCCATTCGCGGTGAAGCCACATCACGAGCCCGAGCAACGCAATAAGGAGCGCAATGCCATGGTACACATTGTTCACCGGCTTGGCGTCGAACGGATAAGTGAATGCGCTCGCAAGACCCAGCAGCAGAAATTGCGCGCGACCCTTTAACAAGTCGAAGACTGCGCTAGGCGACTGGCCAAAGTCAGAGGCCAGTACGCTTGGAGCGAGGCCGGGCGCAATCTGCGCATCCCCTTGCAGCGGCATGCGACTGAGCATGACCGACATCGCTGCAAAAACACCAAGGAGCACGAACCCTACAATTAGTGGAGCTCTTCGTTGGCCGCGCGGGCGCAACGCACCGTGCAGAATCATCGCCAAGCCGAGCGGCGCCGCGGCGGTGCGGTAAAATGTAGCCGCGCTCCCGAGGATGATCGTTCCGACGGTCCGTCGTGCACTCCATTTTCCGTCTCGATCGACCACGAGCATTACGGCCCAGAGCAACGCTGTGAAACCAAGGTCTGCCCCAATTCCGAGCGTGGCTCGCTGCAGCTGAAGAGCAACGGCCGTCTGAACCGCGACAGCAGCTCCCACCACGACCCCGCTTCGCTCGGCAACGTACCGTGCAGCGAGCCATGCCGCCGCGACGGCAGTCAAGGTCATCAGGATGCGCACCGCGATACGGCTCGGACCAAAAACGGCAATAATCGGCGCTAACGTCCACGGCAATCCTGGCGGCTCCACAGCCGGGCCTATCGCAAGTGCATAACGAGTCCTGATGTATCCGATGTCAGCGTAGCCGCGTCCTTCGACCAGGGCTCTTGCATGCGACAGGTATTGACCGTAATCGTCAGCCCCAGCTGGCGGCCCGTATTGCAGTTGCCACGGAAGTGCCACAACAAGTGGTGTTATCGCTGCGAGCAGGAGAAGCCACATGCTCACGCGGCGCGGCACACGCTGGATGTCGGCCTCGTGGCTTCGTTGCGGCGAGTGAATGCCTGCCGGTACCGACGGCTGCGTAGTTGGTTCGAGTCCCTCTGTACCGTCGGGCGAGGTTGTCATCCGTCACTGTTAAGCGTTGAAGCGCGACGCGGGCTGGCGTCACGTCTAGAGATCGGTCGCCGGTGAGCGTTAAGATGCAGCGATGCCGCCCTGGCGGCACCTGAAGGCAAGAAAACGACCGAACCGTGCTGTCCGCGATGCGTTAGGTTGCTACCTACTCCACCACGCGCCGCGCTCCCGATGTGATCGGCTCGCAACAGAGTGTGTTGCATGCTGACGGCAGGCGCCGTCTGTCACAATGCGTCGGCTCCGATTTACGCTGCGTAAAGGCGCCTGTTTACCGGCGCGCCCGGTGCTTGCAACTGAGACCTCGTCTGTAGCTCCCCTGATCGCCGGAGACGAAGTGGGCACATTTGACCTAGGGCAATATGGATCGAGCCGCGTTGCCGTAATAATTCTCGCCCGCAATGAAGCGCGCAGCATCAGCGACGCTGTGGCCGGAGCCAAGCCGTACGCGCACCAGGTGGTCGTTATGGACGGCCACTCCACGGACGGCACTCCTGAGCTCGCGCGCGAGCTGGGAGCCGTGGTCTTCCAGGACCCCGGGCGCGGCAAGGGATCGGCTATTCGCCGCAGCTTTGAGCTAGTGGATGCTGACGTCCTTGTCATGATGGATGCCGACGGGTCGCACGAGCCCGCGGACATTCCACGGTTGGCGCTCCCAGTCGTCCGTGGCGAAGCCGACTTGTGTATCGGAAGCCGATTCAGCGGGGGAAGCGACGAGCTATCCGTCAACGTGGGCCAGTTGATTCGGACGATCGGCAACATCTCCATGAACATCGCCATCAACTCCCGCTGGTCGGTGGCGCTCACGGATACGCTCAACGGATTTCGTGCGGTGCGGCGCGACGCCGTTCAAGTCGTTAGGTTACGCGAAGACCGGCACACCATCGAACAGGAGATGGTGATGAAGATGCTGCGGCACGGCTATCGTGTGTCCAACGCGCCCGCGCACGAGTATGTGCGGCGTTATGGTGAGAGTCACATCAACATTTGGCGCGAGTGGCCACGTTTCGTTTGGTGCGTCATCGAGAATGTCTGTCGTCGCGACCTTCCGCCGCGTGTGGCGCAAACCGGGGCACCGCCTGGCACCGCTGCTCTGCCGACTAGCCGCGATCACGCAGCGTCTGTAAACCGTTCGATCTCCAGTCCTGCGTCGGCGAACGAGTCGTGACACAGCCTGCGTCGGCGCGGTCAGCTGCGCTGTGGGACCGCTGATTCAGTTCACCTCACGTAAGACTCCGAGTCACGCCGCACACGAGCGGCGCGCCGCCCAGTGACTTCGATGCATGCCGCCGGCCGGGACCTCACCGTCGTTATCGCCGCCGTCAATAATGAACGGTCCATTGCGCAGTGCGTAGAATCGATTCGTCGGTCATGCGATGGGCTCGCAGCCGAGATATTGCTCGTCGATGCATCCGAGGATCGCACGCTAGAAGTCGTTTCTCACGTAGCCCCTGAGGTTACGATTATCCGGAGACAACGTGGATCGCTCGTCCCTGAGCTTTGGGCTGAAGGTCTGCGCCAAGCGGTTGGAGAGGTTGTCGCTTTTACTACTGGTCATTGTCGCGTGGAACTGACGTGGGCGCGTGCGCTGATCGATGGCATCGCCGCCGGTGCGGCGGGAGTCGGTGGCCGATTCCGACTCGACGCAAAAGCGTCCGCGACAGGCACCGCAATGTCGCTGCTGCGGTATTCAGCCTTTCTCGAGACGCCCGGCGAAAAGGAACAGGGCTTTCAAGAAGTCCGTGAAATTGCAGCGGACAATGCGGCCTATTCACATGAGGCGCTGAGTCGCCACGACGCGTCGTTCGCCAGAGGATTCTGGGAGGTTGAGTTCCATCATCGGCTCCGCGCTGAGCAAAGGCGCCTCGCGCTCGTTGCGAACGCGACGACGACTGTGTGCGACACCACGCCGCTCGCGCGACTATTGGCGCAGCGCTTCGCACATGGTCGACATTTCGGTGCCTGGCGCAGGTCGGCGCTCGGTCACTTTCCGATTCGCGTCATACTGGCTGGTCCGCTCGTACCGCTTTTACTATTCTCGCGAGTCGTACGTCGCTTGCTGCGGCGGCGCGCGCTCTCCGCGCCACTGGTTGCGTCAACGATGCCCTTTTTACTCCTGGCTTCAGCGTGGGCTGCAGGCGAAGTCGTGGGGGCGTGCATTTCTCGGCCGGTGCGCGAGCGCAAAGATCGACGCGCTCGCGGGTCGACGATGAGCCGCCATGCCTAGCGAGCCACCTCTCCTGTAACGTGACAGACCAGCCCTCCTTGGCTCAGGCACCGTCGCTTTCCGTAGTCGTCGCTTCGCGCCGTGAGCGCTCGCTCCTCGTCAGCACAATCAGCTCTCTTAGGTCGCAGTGCCATCGGCTGGGTGCCGACTTGATTGTCGCGCGCGAAGAGGCGTATGGCGATCTGGAGGACTTGCGTCGGCAGTTTCCCGATGTGCACTTCATCGCGGCGCCGCTAGGGTCGAGCATACCGGTCGTGCGCGGCATTGGCCTCGCGGCTGCGCGCGGGCAGTTGGTTGCCGTCACGGAGGACCACTGTGTCGCTGACGAGCGCTGGCTTGAGGAGTTGACCGCACACGCAGGACCGGACGCCGATGTAGTTGGTGGCGCCATGGACAACGCTCAGCGGCGACGCGCCATCGAGTGGGGTGCGTTCTTTTCGGAGTATGGTCTTTACTCGTCGATTCGCGACCGCCAGCCCGGCGACGCCTCCCAGTTGACCGCCGCGAATATCATGTACAGTCGTCACGTGATAGCGGACGTGGCAACGTGGGCGCAGGCCGGGGAATGGGAGAATGTCGTGCATGACCGGCTTGCCGCCCGAGGCGCCCGGATGCGATATGTCCCATCGGCGACCATGCGACAGAACCAGACCTACACGTTCTTTGGTTTCACGAATGATCGCTTCAAGCACGGATACGCGTACGCTCGCAAGCGCGTCGCCGGCCGTCCGTTTCACACTCGCGTCTCGCTCGCCCTCGCGACGCCAGTCCTGCCCTTCCTATTCCTTGTCCGGATTGCGCGCGCTGCAGCGCCGAGCCGCGTGCGCGCCTTCGTGAGGGCGTTGCCGCTTACCGCTGCGTTCTTGACGGCGTGGGCCGCTGGTGAAGCCGTGGGATACCTTTCGAGCACACGGGGGCAATCGAACGCCCCTTGATGGCGAATGCGTGGGTCGCTGCTCTGTCCTACGTTTGCCCGCGCTGCCGCGGACATCTGCAGACGAAGGTCGAAGCATACACGTGCGCCGCGTGCGCGGTTGCGTATCCGATCATACTCGGGATCCCCGACTTTCGCGTGCTCGCCGATCCATGGATCAGCATCGCGGACGACCGTGAAAAGGCGCTGCGACTAGCTCAGCGCTCGACCGACTTCGATTTCGCGGCGACTGTCCGGGAGTATTGGTCGATGACGTCGTCCACGCCGCGTCACCTGGCGGCGCGGTACACGGCGCACGTGCTTACGGCCGAGGAGCGCGTGAGTGAGTGGCTGCACGCAGTCGAGCCTAACGAGGTGCCCGGCAGCGACGCCGTCTGGCTCGATATCGGATGTGGTACCGGGGACCTCATTGCGGCGGCCGCTCAGCGAAGACAGCGCGTCGTGGGGATTGATATCGCGCTGCGCTGGCTTGTCGTGGCTCGTAAGAGACTCGAGCAACTGGGAATCGATTCGGTCCTCGTATGCGCCGATGGCGAGCATCTCCCGTTCTCAGATGCTGCGTTCACACGCGTGTTCTCGCTAGGCACAATCGAGCATTGCCAGCGCGCTGACAATGTCATCGCCGAAGCCCGACGCGTCTGTTCCTCGCGCGGCATCGTACGGGTACGAACGGTGAACCGTTATTCCGTATTGCCGGAGCCGCACGTCGGCGTGTGGGGAGTAGGGTTCATTCCGCGCGCATGGGCGGACAGGTACGTCCATTGGCGAAGCGGTCAGCGCTATCTACATCACCGACCGCTATCGCCCAGAGAGCTGGGGCGCGCTCTGCGTGCCGCAAAACTGGGCGACGTCGAGGTCCAACCGGCACGGCTACTGGCCCAGGAGCGCGAGCGGATTCCGCGCCGCCTGCGCTGGACTGCGCGCGCATACGACCACGTGCGCACGCTTCCATTCGGCGGAGCTGCGCTGGCTTGGCTGTCACCACTGCTCGAGGCTCGCGGCGTCGCCCCGTAGCCTCACTGCGCGGACAATCTCTGGCGATCAACCTTCCCGGTCGATGTGCGCGGGAGCTCGCTTCGCAGCACGATGGTTTCAGGAATCATGTAGTTAGGCACGTAGTCGCGACAAAACGTCTGCAGCTCGCCGTCGCCGAGCGCGGCGTCGTCGTTCAATACCACGAACGCCTTGAGCCTGTTCGTCAGCAGCTCGTCGGGCACTGCCACCACCGCTGCTTCGCGCACGCTCGGATGCCTGTACAGGGCGGCTTCGATCTCGCCTAACTCGATCCGATAGCCGCGGCTCTTGATCATGTTGTCGCGGCGTCCGGCGAAGACAAAGTTGCCGTCGGCCGCAACGGTCACCATGTCTCCGGTGGCCATGACTTTCTCGTTAGGCATCTCTGATCCGAGTGGGTTCGCGCGCAGTGTACGCGCCGTCTTTTCAGCGTCGCCCCAATACCCGGACATGAGGCCCGGCCCGCGCGCGAACAACTCCCCCTCGCCATCTCCTGCAGCGATTCGTGCGCCCGCATCGTTGAGGACGAACACGTCGTAGTTCCTGATCGCCTTCCCTATCGGGATGTCCGTGTCCCGCTCGAGGTCTTGCGACGTCACCTCATAGTACGTGCAGACATTCGTCTCTGTCGGACCGTACAGGTTGTACAGCCGCGAATCCACTGCCCGCCGCATCTGCTTCAAGTACTTGATTGGAAACACCTCGCCCGCGAAAAGAACCGTGCGGAGGTCGGGATATGTCGCGCTCGCAAACTTCCCGCGCTGCAGCATGAGCGTCAACGCAGAGGGTACGGAGTACCAGATCGAGATCTTCTGCTCGCGGATGAATGCCGCGAGTTTTAGCGGAAACGTGGAGAGACGGTCGGGAACCGGAACGATTGTCCCGCCACCCTTAATCGTCGTGAAGACGTCGAAAATCGAGAGGTCGAAATGCAGCGGCGCGTGGCTCGAAACAACGTCCCGTGGTGACACGTCGAATTCGTCGTGCGTCCAATCGATGAACGTCAGCGCGGCGCGATGCGAGATCATCACGCCCTTGGGGGCTCCCGTAGAGCCGGACGTGTACAGGATGTAGGCGAGATCGCTCTCGACGCCGTCGTGTGGCCGCGCGGGTGATGATAACATGACGTCACTCCAACCCAGCACGCGTTGCGACACGCGTGACGACTGTGGCGACGCGCCGTCGACAGCGTAAATCGCATCGAGGGCACCTAACGCGTCCTCCGACAGGGCTTCTTCGACAACCGCGACGCGATCGCCAACCGTCACAAGGTGGCGAATCCCGCAGTTGCGGACGATGTACGCAAGGCGCGCCCGCGGTGACGCCGGATCGATCGGCACGTACACCCCGCCCGCCTTCAGAATCCCGAAAATGGTGACGAGCGACGCGATCGACTTCGGAAAGAAGAGCCCGACCCTGTCACCGGGCGCGAGGCCGTGCGTGATGAGCGCCGTCGCGAACTTGCCGGACAGCAGATCAAGCTCGCTGTAAGAGAGACGCTGATCACCAAGTCGAATGGCCGCGGCATTGGGATGCCGCGCGGCGCTATCCGCGAGCAAGTGCCACAGCTGATACAGCACGAGTCTCGCCGCGCGAATCGTTAGGCGTGAGGCAGCGCGGAGTGGATCAGCTGGCTGAGCGCGCCTGTCGCAGCCGCCCGATCAGCGCCTCGAGGGTCTCGATCGTCTCGAAGTGCTCAGGGACGATGTCGTCATCCGAGATCTTCACGCCAAAGCGCTCTTCCACGAAGGCGACCATCTCGAAGACTCCCACCGAGTCGACGAGCCCCGAGTCGAGTAGCGAATCCGTCGCTGAGACTTCCTTGTGAAAGCGCTTCTGAACGAACGACCGAATCTGCTCGCTAACATGCATGGCAACGATCGACCTCGAGTCTGGTGAGTCCGTTACTGCCTTACAGTCCCAAGCCACGCGCGATGAGCTCGCGTTGAATCTCCGACGTGCCCGAATAAATGCGCGACCCCACCGCATCGCGCAAATCGCGCTCGATCCCCGACTCGGTTGCGTATCCGTATCCGCCGTGGATTTGTACTGCATCCAGCGATGACGCGACGAACGCCTCGCTGATGCAAAGTTTGGCCAGCGCCGCACTGTCCGCGGACTCCTCCCCCTGCATACGCAGCCACCCGGCGCGATACAGGAGGAGCCTGGCCGTTTCGAGTCGCAGCTTCATATCGACGAGCTTATTTGAAATCGACTGGAACTTGCCGATTGGCTGCCCGAACTGTTGTCGCGTGCGCGCGTACGCGACGCACGCGTCGAGTTGTCGCTGCATCGCGCCGACCACACTGGCGAGAATGAACGTCCGCTCCCATCCCATCGCATGCTTGAAGATAGATCCACCATTCCCCTCTCTCCCGAGACGGCATGACGCGGGCACGACGCAGTCCTCCAACACCACTTCGGCCATCGGCGAAGTCCGGAGACCCATCTTCTCCATGGGGCGACCAACTGTAAGACCTGCCGCACCTCGCTCAATCAAGAACGCGGTGATGCCCATGAATCCACGCGCGCGGCTTGTCGACGCGAAGATCAGGAACAGATCAGCAATCGGGGCGTTGCTCACGAAGAGCTTGGCGCCGTTCAACAAGTAGTCATCGCCGCGTTTCACTGCCGTTGCTGACAACGCAAATGCGTCCGAGCCAGAGCTCTGCTCTGTGATGCCATGCGCCGCGATGAGGTCTCCCCTAACGAGTGCGGGGAGATACCGTTGCTTCTGCGGCTCGTTGCCAAAGCGAACGAGGGGTGCCTGCACCGCCCACATCTGTGCATTGATGGCGAAGATCAGACCCGCATCAGGGCAGCCGTAGCCCAGCGCCTCCAGCGCCACCATGATGCTCAGCGCGTCCGCGTCGGTTCCGCCAAACTCTTCGGGGACCGCCAAGCCATGGATCCCGACGTTGGCGCACTTGCGCCACTTCTCCCGCTGGAAGACCTCAGCGCGGTCGTCCGCGATGACGCCGGCGGCCAACTCGCGACGCGCGAAATCAACGATTGAGCGGCGCAGCGCGATTTGCTCTTCAGACCAGGAAAAATCCATCTGCCTTATTCGCGGTCGGACGCGCCGTCGCTCACGTCTGAATGGAGTAGCGGTCTCGCAGCGAGCGATCGCGCCACGAGGCCATACTGCCAAACACGTCCTCCACGAAACAATGCTGCCACGCGGACAGGTTTGCGCGAACGTGCCTCTCGACTTGCGTAGCGAACAGCTGTGCCTTCTGAGCTAGGTCGGTATTGGGCGAGCCCTTCTCAACCGAGAATGCCGGCTCAAGCACGATGCGAAGTCGGTCCGGAGCGGTGCCGACGGCGAACATTGGAACCACGGGAGCACCACACAAGGCAGCCACGCTCAGCGCGCCGGTCGTGATGGGTACAGTCCGACCCGCGAATTGCACGTCGACGAAGCTCGCCGAGTGCCACCCGTCACCCATCATGAACACGATCTGCTTGGCGGCTAGAGCGTTGACAATCGGTCGCACATTGAATTGCGCGAACATCGCGCCCGTGAGCTCGGCGAACGCGGCCGTATTCGTTAGGCGGTTCACAATCGCGCGGGCCTTCGTCGGTGCGAAGCGGGCGCCCTCGCCCGGCAGCGCAGTCCGCACATCATAACCCAACTCGCGCAACGCCATCACGCCCATGAGCTCCACAACGGAATTGATGTGTGCCCCCATGAGAATCGCGCCACGTCCTTGGGCAAGAGCCGCGTCCAGATGCCCACGCCCTTCGATCGGCAGTAGCTGCCGCAGTCGTGGCACCGTGCGCGGCGCAAGCAGCAGTTGAACATTGCGCACATGGTGCGTCTTGATCGCTTGCCAAACGAGTCGGCGTACCGTGGCGCTGGACGGGTCGTCGCCCGTAATCGCGGCGATATTTCTGCCGACGGCCCGGCGGGTTCTCCCGCTGAGCGTGAAGTGCGCGAACGCGTAAGCCGTGCCGAACTGTAGCAGCCAACTGAGCGGTGCGAGCCCGCATGCCGCATAGATCACATCCCCCATCGCAAACGCGGGAGTGCTAGTAGCTGCAGCGTGGCCTCCGCTTTCTGCGGCAGCCGAGCGCGACGGCGCCGATTGCGAGGATGAACGCTGATTTTGATCGTCCATCAATTCGGGCGTGGTCGGCCCACCTGAGCGGAGCATTGGCCTCAAGGTTTGGTACTACCTTAGGGCAGGGTCTCGGGGGTTCTGTTAACTGTCCGGGCCCCGTTGGACTGGTTTGTGTCGGTGCAGGGAACAAAGTATGCTGCAGTGAGGCGAGTCGGAACTCAGGTTCTCGAACTCGAAGTGGAGGCGAGTCATCGTGTTACGAAAGGCGTCAGTAAGACGGCTCTACCATTTGATGTGGCTGGTTACCTCGGGTGTGCTGGCGTGCTCCGGGGAAGTGGCGGCGCCTACTTCACTACCGCTTGGTCCCAATCCGCCGGTCCCACCAATTCCACCGGTCCCAAAAGTCCCGATCCTTGTCATTGACGACTTCGATCGTGCTTCACTTGGGGCGGCTTGGTCGATTCAGCCAAACACTGGAGCCGTCGTCTCGCTAGGCAATGGCGACTTGGGAACGGGGAGCGGAAACCTGCTCATTGCTTCGTATATCGGGGCTGTTTTCCCCGGAGATCAGTTCAGTGAGGCCGAGTTCTCGGCGGCGTACGACAACAGCGCGCTCAAAGGTGTTCAAGTGTTCGTGCGACGCCAAGACGGCCCGGGTGTCACGCCGTGGCGTTATGGCTTTTACTACAACGGCCCTACGCAGAAGTGGACTATCAAGTACGACGGTGGCCCGACCGCGGGGACCGATTTCATGCGGGAAATAGCTGGCGCACCGCCAGCGCCCGGTGATGTGATCCGTATCGAGGCTCGCGGCACGTTACTCCGTGGCCTGCTCAACGGGGTTGAGGTTGCCCGCGTGACGGACGCGCGCCTTACCTCCGGTCTGGCCGGGGTCGCGATCAATCCTTGGCGCGCTGCACCTAGAACTGTCGCCCGCTGGACTGGCGGGAGCCTCTAGCCGTCCATCGGCGGCACCGGATTCGGGCCCACACTTCGCGACCTTCGGGCGTGCCTAACGCCGGTGATCTGCACGAGGAGGGTTGGGAGCACGATCGCCACGAACGCGACCACGAAGGGCGTCGTTCGCCGATCCAGCAGTTGATATACAACGCTGTGAATCACAACGAATGCGGCGGCCGCATAACTCCAGCGCTGGACGCGCTTCCATCGCGCTACTCCCATACGGCGCACCGCGAAGTCATTCGAAATCGCGACTAGCGCCAACAGGAGCGCGGTCGCCGCGATTCCTGTGTAGTTCGCAAGGCCAAAAGCGTCCAATCGCGGGACTACCGTGACAGGGCCGCGGTTGGGGTCGAGGAAATACTTCCACATCGCGCCGCGCATGTGCACCTGGAGACCGGTGATTACATGTGCCACTGCAAACAGCGAAGCACAGACGCCAACGTCGCGGCGAAGGTCCATGCTGGGCGGACTGCGCAGCCCCGCCGCTATGCGGATCGGTCCGATCGCGAGCGACGCGGCGAGTAGCGCGAGACTCACGTAACCCGTGCCCAGGCTCACACGGAACGCGAGCGATTCTCTTTCCGTTGCCGCGACGACGAGGGCGCCACTGGCGATGACGCCTAACGCGATGATCGCCGCTTGGCGACCGATGCGTCGCGCCCAGTAACGGCGCGAGGCAGCGAGTGAGATTCCGATCACCGCTTCTCGGGATCAGGAGCCACGCGGCAGCCAGACCGCGATCGAACCGTCTCCCACGGTGGCGGGGAATACGCGATCCACGCTCCAGCCGCGCTCGATCTGCGCGTGCAGCTCCGGCAGATTCAGACGCAGCGCCCTTCTGAACGTCGTCAGAAGCAGGATGCGGCCGGCGCGACCGTCGGACATGAGCGAGTCAAAAGCGGGAACAGTCCGGACGAACGTGTAGGCGCTTCCGTCCACTGGAGAGCGCTGCAGGTAGTACCGTATGCCCTTCTCCGTCGAATAGATGACGGCAACGCGATCTCCGGGCCGGCGCTGCGACTCCGCGTATTGCAGCGCGGCGCGATATGGCTGCTTGGGAGTGCGATAGTAGCGAGGTAACGCGAGACAAGACACAGCGGTCAGCAAGAGCAAAACGCTTGCGCCTAACGCGGCAGCGGTGCGTGGTGCACCGGCGCGTGACCCGCGGCCGAGCCCAGTGAGCCGCGCTATAAGGTCGGCGGTCAGCCACACTCCTTGCGCTGCCGACATGATCGCCAGCGGGAGCCACAGGAGAAAAAACCGCGGGGAAAAAGTCAGCCCTCGCACGATGAGGAACAGTGCGGTGAGCACTCCCGGGAGAGTCAATGCTAACGCGAGCGCCCAATTCCTCTTCACGAGTGACGCGTAGCCGGCTGCCGCAACGGCAAGAAATGGCAGTGCCATGAGCCAGATCCCAGGGCCGAATCCCGCACCAATGCCGCGAGTAATCTCACGCAGAAAGTCGCTGCTGAATGGGGCGAAGCCCGTCGCTTGACTCGAGTAAACAGTCCTGATTACGACGAGTACCTCAGGGAGCGCGGTCGCGTAGAGCTGTAGGCCGAGAAACGCCGCAGCCCCGAAAACAACGAGGAGGCGTCCTAGGAGTGGGACAGGCGACCCGCCGCGCCTCCAAATCACGGCCAGCGCGATGAGCCCTACCAATCCGTGTGCGGCCCCCACGAATGCCGTGTTCAGTAGAGACGCGAAGCCGAGGAACAGCGTAATCACATACCAAATCCAGGTCGACGTGCGGTCAGTGCTAAGCGCTCGGACGAACAACCCAGAGGAGACGAGCGCGAAAAAGATGTACGCTGTGTAACCGCGTGCGTTCTGCGAGAAAAAGATGTGGTGATAGGAGACCGCGAGTAGCAGGGCCGCGGCAAGACTCACGGCGCGCGAGAGTGCGAGACGCGCCACGAAGTACAGGGCCGGTATCGTCGCAACGCCGAACAGGACGGCCGGGAGCCGCACCGACCACTCATGTTCGCCGAACAACGCGATCGCACCCTTCAGCAGGAGGGTGTTGAGCAGGTGGTTATTGGAGCGCAAGTAGCTTCCAACGACTTGCACGAACGGCAAGGGACCGTAGTCCATGATCGGCGTGATTTCATCGAGCCAGAGGTCGGTGTTGATCGCGATCAAGCGGAGCACGAGAGCCACGACCGTCACAACGACAAGACCCCACCGCGCCCGGGCCTCAGCCACGGCATCAGCGACATCAGCGGCTCCTGGCTCTGGCAGCAAATCGCGCGGGGCAATTCGCCCCGCGCCGGGCCGGCGGGTGGCGAGCCAGACCAGCAGCGCACCTTCGATGATAAGCGTTAGGCGCAGCAGGGCAACGCCGCGAAACGGCAGGGGCGGAAGGTCGCTTCGTCGCGGGATCGCGTCATACCAGCCCGTTGGCATCAGGGCCGAGATGAGGAGCACCACGAGCCCGCCTACCAGGTAGCGTGGACGCGGCACGAGAGCGGAGAGGGCACTCACGTTAGGCGGCGGGCGGCACTCACTTGGTCCGTCTGGTGAAGCGGGCCGGGATCGCGACGAAGCGCAGGAGCGCAGCGCGTTCCGCGCGCGGAAGCAACAGCATCAATAGTGCGGCGATCAGCAAGCCGAACAGCGCCTTCGCGAGCGCCGCGACGGCGGCGGGCGTGGCGGCAACTTGCCCTGCTATGGTTGCGACGCCGATTGCAGCGATCATCGCCGCGTAGTTCGCGAGGGCTCGTGCGTCTACAGGGGTGTTATGACGCGCCCTAAGTCGCGCAAGCGACAGAGCGAGGGACACGAGGGCCGCACCGATCTGCACAAACGCCGCAGCGGCGATCCCATACAGCGGCACAACCATGAGGACACCCACGATGAGAATCAGCGGTGCGGATAGCGTGGTGCTGAAGTATCCGACCAAGTCGTCAAAGCCGAGGAGCAGAACTCGATATGAGTCCCCGAACGCTAGCATTAGTTCGGCTAGTAGAAACAAGCCCAGATAGCTCACCGCGCCGGCGAATTTCGCCGAGAACAGTATGCCGAGCACTTCGCGTGGGTAAAGCACGATAGGGAGCGCGGCGAGCGCCATCGCGACAGCGAGCGTGCGCAGGTACACCCAGACCTCGTCCGCCCGCGTCGTTTTGGCGGCGTCGCGACTCGCGCGCGGTGTGAGGAACTGGGCACTGGCCTGCGCGAACGACGTACGTGCTCCTGTGGCAATCGTGTACGACGCCGCGAGGTATCCCGCTGCCTCTGCACCTAACGAATGGAGCACTGCTGACCTGACTATTGCGTAGCCGAGAGGAACAGTAAAGCCAACGGCGTAGAGCGTGGCAGAGTAGCGTAGCATGGCCGGGTGCGCGCGGAGCATAGCCAGCGTGGCACCGCCTCGCCCGTCTCGTACGGCCGGGTCCCGAACCGCCATTGCGTGCATTACCCCGGTAACGGTGAGCGTCGCCACGAACGTGGCGATATACAGCCCCGTTAGGCCTCCGGCGCTGATGCCGATAAGCGCCGCGGCGGCCGTCGCCAAAGCGCCCGCGAGCATCGCCCCCGCCACCGTCCCGTACCGGTGCAAAGTGGAAAACAGGCTCCGCAGTACGTTCGCAGCCGCAGTGAGAGGAACTGTGAAGAGTGCCACGATCAGCGCCGCCAAATACGGGCTGAGCTCCGCACCCGCGAGCGCTGGTCGGAACAGGAAGATTGCCGTGGTAGCTCCGGCGACGATGGTACTGCCGACGAGCACCACGCGTATGAACCCCCGGTAGAGTCGACCGAACGCCGCATCTGGCTCCGTGCGTGCGATAGCGAGGAAACGCAGCGCGACGGTCGGCATGTTCAGCGATCCTATCTGCAGTACGACTTGCGCGACTTGGTCAATCACCCCGGCGATGCCGACACCGGCTGGTCCAAGAAACAGCGCGATGATCTTCCAACGGACGAATCCAGACGCCAGAGAGAGCGTTTGCGCACCGCCGAGTACGGCAATCGCGCGGCCGCTGCCGGTGCTCGCGTCGGCTGAATCTTGAGGGTCCGTCACCTCTTTGACTGCGGCGTTAGGCGCGATGCGGGAGCCTCCTTGCGGGTGGAATGTAGTAGGGCTGCCCTCGTCGACGTCGAGCGCGGCAGCCCCACCCGCCGGGCTCGCTCGACCGCGCTATGATCGGATACATTTGACTGCGCCGCCACTCCTCCTTCACCCTGAGAACCGGGAACCTGCGGACACGGAGCAAGGCGGTGATTCACTCAACCTTCGCTTTCGTGCCGTGACTTTTCGCGCAGCTGTCGTCGGTCTGGGCGACGCAGGGTACTCGCTCCACCTTCCTGCACTCTCCGCGACGCCGGGTGTTGAGATCGTCGCGATGTGTGACATCGATGCGGAGCGGCGCGCGCGCGCGGCAAAACGCTGGAAGGTGGCGAGCTTTGAGCAGTTCGACGATATGCTCGCTAAGAAAGCACCCGATTTGGTGATCATTGGCACACCTCCAGACACGCACGCGGATTACTGTCGCCGGAGCTTTGCGGCAGGCGCGCATGTGATCTGCGAGAAGCCATTCGTGCCGAGCCTGGCGGAGGCGGACGAGGTGATCGCGGCGGCACAGACCGCGGGGCGCGGCCTCGCGCTCAATCACGAGTTTCGCGAGATGCCGATTTTCCGCGCTGTTCGAGATGCCATCGCGGACCGCCCGAATGAAATTGTGTTTGTGCAAGTTTGGCAGCTCATAGATATGGCGCCGTGGGCCGAAGGCGGCTGGCGCGGCCAGATGCTTCAACGAACCCTGTTCGAGGCCGGGGTTCATTTGATCGACTTCGTTCTCGCGCTGTTCGCCGAGAGGCCGATTTCCGTCTCCGCAACAACCTCGAATGGCGGCCATGCGGCAGAGGGCGACGGAGCCGCAGCCGGAGATGCGGTTGTGAGTGTAACACTTGAGTTTTCGAGAGGACGACTCGCGCACGTCGTTCAGAGTCGCCTAAGCAAAGGAGACCGCCAGTACTTCGAGGCGCGGGTCGACACGGGACGCGAATCCCTGCGCGCGTCGTTCGGTGGACGCTCACGCCTCTCGGCGGGCCTGTTTCGCAGCACGCGGCCGCACCTGAGGTTCGAATTCGGTTCCTCAGGAATCGCTTGGCGCGAGGTAGGTGCAACGCGCAAACTGCTCGCTCGTAATCCCAGCAATCCGGGCATGCGTGCGACGCGGGATGTGTTCGAACGGTCGCTGCGCGCCTTCCGCGACAGCGTTCAGCCTCTGACCACGGGCCAGCAAGCACGCAATTCACTCGAGGTGATCATTGCGTGTTATCGGTCCGCAGCGACAGGCGCCCGCGTGCGCCTTGATTCAGCTTCCTTGTCAGCGCTCGCAGGCGTCCGGCTCGGCTCTTCGTTGCGAGTGTGACTGCTTCCGAGCCAGCGGCGGCCGTCATCATCGGCGCCGGGTTGATGGGTAGGTGGCATGCCGAAGCGGTCAAGCGCTGTGGCGCGCGCGTGGCTGCCGTCGTTGATACGGATCTCGTCCGCGCTACGGCACTAGCGGCGCGCTATGACGGCGCTCGCGCGACGCGATCGTTACCTGAGGCTTTGGAAGGCGGAGGGCTCGATGTTGCCCACGTATGCACGCCCTTCGCCACGCACGCGAGTGTGACGTCGTCGGCGATCACGGCTGGATTGCATGCGCTGGTCGAAAAGCCACTCGCCAGTTCGGCGTCCGAAGTACGCGAGCTACTCGCGAGTGCACAACGTGCCGGTCGATTGCTTTGCCCGGTCCACCAATTCGTCTTTCAACGCGGAATTCGTACCGCGCTCAGCGCGTTGCACACCGCGGGATCACTGCTGCATGTCGATGCCGTGGCGCGATCCGCCGGGGCAGACGACCAATCGGATGCGGCGCGAGACCGAATTGCGGATGACATCCTGCCGCACGCGCTAGCCATCGTCGCGCGCATCGCCCCCGACGAACTGGCCAGCGCTCGTTGGTCCGTAGCGCGTCCCGCGAGTGGAGAGATTCGCGCCGTTGGCGCGAGCGCGCGCCTAACGATGTCGCTTCTGGTGTCGATGAGCGCGCGACCGACCGTGAATGCGCTCACGCTCAGCGCCGAGCGCGCGACGATCCATCTCGATCTGTTTCACGGCTTCGCGGTCGTCGAGCGCGGGGGCGCCTCGCGACGCAACAAGTTGCTGCGGCCCTTCCGCGTCGCGAGCGCGAGCCTCGCCGTTGCAACTGCGAACCTGGTACGGCGCGGAATAGACAGAGAGTTGGCGTACCCTGGTCTCATGGCGCTCACGCGCCAGTTCTATGCAGCAGCGCAAGGCGGCGCGCCGCCGCCATTCCCCGAGAGGGAGATCCTCCTCGTTGCCGACGCGTGGGATACTGTGCGCGGCGCCCCAAGGCTCTAGGCGCTATCGAGTCCTTGCCTAACGCGACTATTATGTACACCGATCGCAGTGCCAGCCAGCGTGACCCTGAACTGCCGTTGAGTCGCCCTCAGCTCGGGACGACCGCGCCGGCCTTTGTGGTGGGATCTCGCCGCTCGGGGACTACTCTGGTCTCTCGCGTAATCGACGCGCACCCGGCGTTCTCCATTTATCACGAGAGTTTCCTCTACCCGATTTTTCATAGCGAGCTGCGTTGGTACGGCGACGTTCGCGTGACGGCGAACCTGCGCCGACTAATCGAAGACGTGCGCGAGGTGCTAGGCACGCAGATTCCGGATGTCCCGAGTCTGGACAGGATACACGAGGCACTGACCCAGCCGACGCTCTCGGGCGTCTTCGGTGCGCTGCTTCACCTCTACGCGCTCGAGCATGGGAAACGTCGCGGCGGCGACAAGACACCGGAGCACCACCGCTACCTCGCGGACTTGCTACGAGACTTCGTCGGCAGCCCGGTGGTGTTTACCGTGCGTGATCCTCGAGACACCGTCGTGTCGATGCAGCGCGTGTTCGACACCAGCGTCGAAGGCGCGGCCCATCGGTGGCGCGATGCGTTCGAGAGCTACAGCGCCTACGCGGATCGCGTGCATCTGGTGAAATACGAGACGCTGGTGAGTGAGCCGGAGGCCGAGGTCCGGCGCCTGTGCGCTGCGTTAGGCGAAGAGTTCGACGCTGGCATGCTCGAGTTCCACCGACGCACGTCCAACGAATTCGGCAGACTTGGCGGCGAGAAGTTGTCCAGCGCCATCGATCAGACCTCGGTTGGTCAGTTGCACGCGCTAGCTGAAAGCGATCTGCGTATGATCGAGGCAGCGTGCGCGGACGGGATGGAGAGGCTTGGCTACGCGTTCGCGGCTGGAGGTCGTTCCGGGACGGCGGCGCGAGCGCAACGTCGGCAGAGCCGGTGGCGGTGGATCGTGGACCGGTTGCGCTACTACGGTCTCAAGCGGCGCCGCTGGCGGCGCGGCGCAGCACGCTGGAAGGTCCAAGCGCGCGTGCGGCTGCGTTGGCTCCTGCTACGCCGGGCGCCCAATCGGCGTGGTGCGCCCTAACGACGACGCCCCTCGTGCGGAGAGGCGTCGCTAAGCGTTAGGCAGCCGGGCCCGGTTGCGCGGCCACTTGCCGTGGCGGTCTCACAAAGCGTTCGCCGAGTAGACGAAGCTTGGCGAGTTCATCATCGGCAAGCTCGTGGTATCGGTCCGCGAAATACCGCATTGTTTCGTCGAACCACTCGGTCTGGTGGTCCGGGTCTGCGCCGATCACGCCGCACTGGATGATCTGCTGATACATCTCATCGCGCGCTTGATCGAAAACTGCCGGCTGTGCTTCAGCTAGTTGTGTGAAAGGACGTCTTGCTTGTCGCTTGGCCATGCCTGGGAATTGGGTGGGTTAAAGAGCGCGAGCTGTTGATAAGACACCGCGCACATCCTTTACGCGGCCGAGGTGCGTTTCGTTCCCGCAGCATTCGCGCTCGTGGATGCTTGAGTCACGAGGCCTGACTCGGCTTCAGCGCCCTTGAAAAATATCAGCAATTCGCTGGACAGCGCTCGCGGCGCCTCTTCCGGGACCAGTCGGCCAGCACCACGAACTTCCAGCGCCTTGCCTTTGGGAAGATGCGCAGCATAGCGCTCGATCGTGGCGAATTCGCACCAATGATCAAGCGTGCCGCGTAACGCGAGAGTCGGTGTCGCGATCGCACTCAGATCAATGCCACTTGTGTCGTCGTCAGTGAGCGATTGCGACAATGTGAGCAGCTGCGCGGCTCCGTCGCCGCCCACGTAGGGCGCGAGGTATCTCGCCGCGAGACGCATCGGCATCATGTCAGGCGTAGCCACGGACGAGTGCAGCAGCTTCGCCACCAGCGGCTGCGCGGCGAATGTGCCCGCTGCGCCACGAAGTGCCAGCTTCGCCGCCTCGTTTTGCAATTCGCGTACATCGGGACCGGGGATGTCGTCGATCCAATTCGGACCGATCATCGCAAGCGCAGCGACACGATCGGGACGCAGCGACGCCAGTCGCAGCGCCACGAGCGCGCCAATGTCAACTCCAACAACCGCGGCGCGAGCGACACGAAGCGCCGTCATCGCGTGAGCGACGTAGTCCACCTGCGCAGCAATGCCATACGCGGCGTCAGGCGGGCGGTCCGATTCTCCGTAGCCAAGCAGGTCGATCGCGAAGGCTGAACATCCGTCGATGGCGAGGCGAGGACCGACGTGTCGCCAGAGGAATGAGCACGTGCAGAACCCGTGAAGCAGGACGACGGGCTCGCCGCCGTAGCCATAGCGCTCCACGTGCAGAGCCCCAGGGCCGACGGGGACTCTTAGCAGATCTGCGTCACTCACGACTGCAAACTACAACAACGGAGTCAGACTCCGTCGTTCTGGCGGAGTCTGACCCCGTTTGTGAATCCGCTAGAGCGTTTGACGCTGTGACCTTAACTTGCGGGCAATGTCGGAGGAGACGTACGACGATGAACGTGCGCGAAATCTCGAGCGCATGTTGCGCGCGCTGTCGGAGCGAATCAATGACCTGGACAGCCGTGGCGAACTGCTCGCTCACGTCGTTGAGCTGTTGAAGCTGCTCGGGGACATCCGAAGCGAGCTGTTTCATTATGAAGTGCGTGTGACGTACGACACGCCGGAGATTGCGGAGCACCGAAAACTGGTCGCGGACGCCAAGGATCCGGACTCTGCGACGTTCAAGCCTATCGATTGGACACCCGACGAGGACGACGAACCAACATGGTAAAGAAACAAGCTCCCTCGCCGCCGAAGCCGCGCAGCAGCCCGAAGGCTTTCTATGTGATACTCGGAGCGGTTGCAGTCATTGGCGCCTACTTCCTGTACATGCAAACGCGCGCGGGTAGCGGCGCCGCGTCGGCGACCACGATCGACCCCAACGTGCCTTTGCCGAAGGCCGAGGGTTACGTGTTAGGCAACGCGGACGCTCCGGTGCAGGTGATCGAGTACGCCGACTTCGAATGCCCCGTCTGCGCGTACTTCGCGACGATCACCGAGCCGGACATCCGCAAGCGTCTGGTCGAAACGGGTCAGATCAGCTTGCGCTACATGCATTACCACATCCCGTCGCATCCAAACACATGGGCGGCGTCACAGGCCGCGGCGTGTGCCAACGAGCAGGGGAAGTTCTGGGAAATGCACGACGCGATCTACGAGTCGCAGGACCGGTGGGCCGGTACTGCGACCCGAAAGCCGAAAGGCGTCCTTAAAGATCTCGCCGAGCGCGTCGCGCTGAACGTGAGGCAGTGGGAGACGTGTTTCGACACGCAGAAGTATCAGCCACAGCTGCTCGCCAGCCAGCAGGACGCGGAGAGGCGGCAGGTGCGCGGAACGCCGACGTTCATCATCGGATCCAAGATGATCGATCACAACATGTCGTACGATCAGTTCAAGGCGTACGTGGACACGGCCCTGGCGGCCGCCAAGGCAGCAGCGCCTAACGATTCGGCGGCGAAGAAAGGCACCATAACGCGTTCGAAGTGAGCAAAAGACAAATCGTCGCGTTGCTGGCGCTGGTTGGCCTCCTCATCGCGATATACCTGACGCTGTACAAGGCGGGCGCGATCGCGGAGTTGGCCTGCTCGGTCGGGTCGTGCGAGACCGTGCAGATGAGTCGTTGGGCAACGTTCCTCGGCCTGCCGGTCGCAGCGTGGGGGATCGCGTTCTATGTCGCGCTGCTCACGCTTGCGCTCGCGAGCCTGCAAGGCGGTTTGGTTGATTCCCGTGCTGTGTCCGTCGCGCTCGTCGCAGTAACAGGCTGGGGCGTGCTCTTCTCGGCGTGGCTGACGTATCTCGAGCTGTTCGTGATCCACGCAATCTGTCAGTGGTGCGTCGTGAGCGCGCTCCTGGTGACGATCGCGTTCGTGATCGCGTGGTTGGATTTGCGCGATCAGCGCCGGTCGTCCGAAACTTCGGTGTTGGCCTAACGGGCTGCGCGTCGGCGCGTCCGCTATCGCGGGAGCACGGGCAGTATGACGTGGCTTGGATGCAGGCGCGTGTGATGGATGGCCATGCGCCCGGGCACGGTTGCAGTCACGCGCGCTTCGTCACCCCCAGTATTCGAGTTGGGGAACGTGTAGTTGTCGAGCGCGTTCATGATCGCGACGCGGATGCGGTGGCCCTTCTTGAACGTGTTGGCCACACCGCGAATGCCGATCTCGTATTTCACGACGTCGGCGGGATTGCCGCTCAGCAGCTGTTCGGTCTCGAAGTTGGAACCTTGGCCGCGAAAACGCGGATCTTGAAGGTGGCGGAATCGCGCGCGCAACGTACCTAACGTGAGGCGATTGGAGCGACCGGCGAGATCGACGTCCGAGACGTGCACCCACCAGTCCGTGTCCTTCACGTCAGTCGACGCGTACAGGACCGCGAGTACGTCGCCGGCGATTGTCACGTCCTCAGTCAGTGGCGCGGACGTGAAGGTGACCACGTCGTGCCGCGACTCGAGGTCCTTCATGTCCCACTGGAAAGTCTGCACATCTTCCCAGCGCTGCATCTGCTCGAAACTCATCCAGTTGGGCGGCGGATCCTTCGGGTCGTATGTATAGCGCTCCACAGGCTCGTCGCCTAACGGGGACTCACGATCCAGTGTGCCAGCAGTAAAGAGACGATTCGCTCGGCCGTCGCCGTGGAAGTACCATGTCTGGGAAGTGACGTCGGTGGGCGGCCATGCTGTCGCGCTCCGCCAGCGGTTATCTCCGAGCACGAAGTACTCGACGCGAGGAGCTGTGACGCCGTTATCGACCCCCTTGAGATGGTAGTCGTACCAACGCTGCTTGATCAGCCAGACATCATCGCGCAGCGCGTCGAGTCCGTAGCTATAGCCATTAAGCATGCGGTCGTTGTTATAGCCGTGCTTCCACGGACCGAGCATGAGCCGCTGCGGTGCTTTGCCGATGCGCTGCATCAGCGACCAGTTGCTCGTCGTGCCAGGGAGATCGTCGTCGAACCAGCCGCTGATCTGCAGTGTAGCGAGCTCCGGTCGGATCGATGAGCGGTGCCAGTCCTGGCGCTTCCAGTACGCCGCGTTCGTCGCGTTGAGCACTAGTTGATCCCAATTGGGGATGTTGCGACCGGTCGCGAAGTCATCGAGATCAACCAACGGCCGGTGCGCCAGCACATCCGTCCACGTGCGCGTGGGCAACAGCGGCTGGTTGTGCATGAAGAACGCGTAGTACGCCATCCCGACGAGCATTCCGCCGCCGACGTACGGTTGGTCGGTAAACGCGGTGCCCATGGATGATTCGGGGACAAGGCACTTGAGCGCAGGGTTTCCCGACATAGCGGCGGTCCACTGCGTATAGGCGACATACGATCCGCCTTGCATGCAGATCTTCCCGTCCGACCAGGGCTGCTTGGTGATCCAGTCGAGCGCCGCCTGACCATCGTTAGGCTCGTTCACCATCAACTCGAGGGTGCCTTCTGACAGGCCCGCCGGATCTCCGTAGGATGTTCCGCGTGCCGCTTGCAGCACAACGGCGAAACCGCGAGCGGCGTAGTGCCAGAAGCCGCCGATGAGTCCCGTAATGCCGTACGGAGTGCGCACCAGGATTGTCGGGAATGTTTCGCCGGCGTCCGCACTCGGCAGATAGACGAGCGTCGCCAGGCGAACGCCATCCGGCATCGGCACCATCTGCTTGCCTAACGCGCGATAACCGAACTTCGCCGGCGAGATGTTGCCCGCCATCCACGAGCCAACGGTTGTCAGCGACTCGTAGCCCCTCTGCACCATGACGACGTCGCCAGGCGGATCAATCGCTGCGATCAGCGCGTTGTCCGCTCCGACGATCAGGTCCATCGGACGCGACGTGTCACGCTTGTTCCAACGCACTGCCTTGCGAGTCGCGCCGTCCGCGATCACTTCGAGCTCACGAAACCGCTCATAGAGTGAACTCCGATCGGGCCAGCCGATCAAGTCATGCGCGCTCCAATCGATACGGCCGATGCTCGCGACGCTCGCGGCGACGTCTCGCAGAGAACCCGCGAGCCGGAAGGCCGTGTCGCTTCGAATGGACTGATCGGTCGCGTTATGAACGCTCGACCATGTGTTGGCAGACGTGTTTTTCTTGCGGATTGCGTACGCGCGCGCGTTGTCGGCGCCGCTCACGGTGAGCTCGGCGACGCGAACCCCCACGATGTACACGTCGTATTGGGTAGGCGTCTGCGCGAGCAGCGGCCCGTTGGCAAACGCCGCTGCGATAGCCACCGCGCAACCAAGAAGTCGTAAGAGCCGAAGCATGCAGTGCCCCGCCATCGTAAGTCGCTGAATGCTACAGGTTCGGTCGCTCCCGCAGCTAGGCCACGTTGTGCGACAGCCGCGTCGGCTCCGCTACTAGTGGTTGGCCTAACGGGCTGCCGATGCCAGCCCGTTAGGCTTACTGCGCTGTTATCCGCGATCGCCGCCGTTGGCGCCCGCGTCTCCGAGTCGGACGGGTGGCAGCAACTCAGCGGGCTCGACGTCGTCGCGCACACGGTCCGGCACGAGATCGTCGCCTAACGCGACAAGCACGCGCGTAGCCACGACGCTGGCCAGCGGCTCGGGCACGGCCATCACGCGCACGTAACTTTCGATCGCCCGATCGAACGACAGATCTTCGGCCAGGGCGTCGATGAACATCAGCGCGTTGGCGACGTGCGCGTCGATCAAAGTTTCTTCCGCGCGCGCGTGTGCCAGACGCAGGCGACGCTCGGCCGCGGGCGCGAGCTTGCGCGCGAAGATGGTTTCGGGGAAAATCCGCCGCCAAAAGCTCATCAGCTCTCTTGCGCTTCGTACTGGTCCTTGAGCGCCGCGACCACGGCCGGATCGGCCAGCGTGGTCGTGTCGCCTAACGCGCGTCCTTCGGCAATGTCGCGCAGCAGCCGGCGCATGATCTTTCCTGAACGGGTCTTTGGCAGATCGGCGGAGAACAGCACGTCGTCGGGGCGCGCGAGCGCGCCGATTTTCTGCGCCACAAACTCACGCAGCTCGTCGCGCAACGTCGGCGACGGCTTGCGCCCCTCGCGCAGCGTGACGAACGCCGCCAGCGCCTGGCCCTTGAGCTCGTGCGTGCGTCCGACGACCGCGGCTTCGGCGACAGCTGCATGCTCCACGAGCGCCGATTCGACCTCCATCGTTCCGATGCGATGTCCGGCGACGTTGAGCACATCGTCCACGCGCCCCAGGATCCAGAGGTAACCGTCGTCGTCCAGCTTCGCGCCGTCGCCTGGGAAATAAAGATCGGGGCGTCCTTCCCACTTGGAGAAGTACGTCTGCACATAACGCGCGTCATCGCCCCAAATCGTCCGCAGCATCGACGGCCATGGTTTCGTTAGGGCGAGCAGACCGCCGCCGATGGTCAGCTCGCTTCCGGTCGAGTCGAGCAGCGCGGCGCTGTAGCCGGGCAACGGGAGCGTCGCGCTCCCGGGCTTTGTCGACGTGATGCCCGGCAGCGGCGAAATCACGATCGCGCCAGTTTCGGTTTGCCACCACGTGTCGACAATCGGACAGCGTTCCGCTCCGATGTGCTCGTGATACCACATCCACGCTTCGGGGTTGATAGGCTCGCCGACGGTGCCTAACAATCGGAGTCGGGTCAGCTTGTGACGTGCGGGGAGATCGGCGCCCCACTTCATGAAGGCGCGGATCGCCGTGGGTGCCGTGTAGAAAATCGTCACGCCTAACCGCTCGCAGATATCCCAGTAGCGATCGCGTTCCGGCCAGTCCGGGGCGCCTTCGTACATGACGACAGTCGCGCCGTTGGCGAGCGGGCCGTACACGACGTACGAGTGGCCCGTGACCCAGCCGATGTCGGCGGTACACCAGAAGACGTCTTCTTCGCGAAGGTCGAAGACCATCTTCGTCGTCGCTGTCACGCCCGTTAGGTAGCCGCCCGTGGTATGCACGATCCCCTTGGGCTTTCCCGTCGTCCCCGACGTATAAAGGATGTACAGAACGTCTTCCGCGTCCATGTGCTCGGGCGGGCAGTCGGCGCTGGCGTCCAGCATGAGCCGGTGCCACCAGTGGTCGCGGCCTTCCTTCATGTCAGCGAAGGCCTCGTCGCTCACTCCGCCCGCGCGGCGCCTAACAACGATGACATGCTCGACGGTCGGCGCCTCTTCCAGCGCCTTGTCGGTGTTGCGCTTGAGTGGCACGATCTGGCCGCGACGGAAGCTGCCGTCGGCCGTGATGACAACCTTCGCCTCCGCGTCGTTCATGCGGTCGCGCAGCGAGTCCGGGGAGAAGCCGCCGAAGACCACGGAATGAATCGCGCCGATGCGGGCGCAGGCGAGCATGGCGATGGCTGCTTCCGGGATCATGGGGAGATAGATCCCGACCCGGTCACCGCGCCTAACGCCTAATTTCTTGAGGACGTTGGCGAACTTCTGGACTTCGACGTAGAGATCCCAATACGTGAGTGTCCGGCGGTCACCAGGTTCCCCTTCCCAGATGAGCGCGGCCTTGTTGCGGCGCGCCGTAGGGATGTGCCTGTCGAGACAATTGTAGGCGACATTGAGGCGCCCACCGACGAACCACTTGGCATGCGGCGGCGTCCAGTCGAGCACTCGGTCCCACGGCTTGAACCAATCGAGGTCGAGTGCTTTGCTCGCCCAATAGGTGGTCGGATCGCGGTCCGCCGATTCGTAAACCGCGGAATCCGACACCAGCGCCGCACGCTGAAACGCATCGGGCGGCGGGAATTTCCGGTTCTCTTGGAGCAGGACGTCGATGTCGGCCATGGGCCGGATTGTACAGCGTGGAGGACGAAGGTCAAATAGCGCTTGCAATTCCCGCGAAATGCTGGCGAAGTGCGCGGCACTGGGCGCCACGCCCAAGTCCTGAGTGACGCGGAAGCGTTGGCTGAGCAACGAGTTGAATGAGCGCTGCCCAATCTGGCATGCACCTCGCCAAGTGGACGGCAGAGACTCGACCATGCGAAGCATCCTCGCGGTAGACGCGCTCACAGTACCGGCCCCAGTTCGTCTGGCGGCGGAAACGCGTGTGAGCTTTCGTGACACGGCGCTCGAGTGTTTGGAGCGCGCGGATCAGATGGGCGCAGGCGCGCTCACGATCGATCTGCGCTCGACGGACGAGCTCGATGCCTGCGGTCTGGGGTTGCTGGTCATGCTGCACAAGCGTGCGCGTGAACGCGGCGTCACCACGATCCTGGCACACGTGCCCGGTCATGTGCGGATGCTTCTGGCAGCAACCAAGCTGGAATCGCTGTTCAAGTACGAGAATTAGCTTCTGTTCAACAGCGGCTGTCAGCTAACGGCTGGCAGCTGACAGCCGTCAGCTTTAGTTAGGTGGGGCGGTGCGGGGCCTAACGGGATCGCTCGCGCCGTCACCGGGTAGATAGGGCCGTGGTGATGTTCTTCTTTTTCATCGCGCTGCTGTTTGGGCTCATTATCACGCCGGTGGTGATATTCACCATCATGCGTGTCGTTCCGCGCGTTGTAGACCGAACTGTCCCGCCCATCGTCGACCGTATCGCCAGCGCCGCGCTGTCGCCCGAACTTGATGCGCGACTCAATCGCATCGAAGAAGCGATAGACGCGATGGCGACGGAGATCGAGCGCATGAAAACTGCGGAGTTAGAGGCTCAAGACGCGCGGCCGCGGCTAAACACGCCCTCGAGCGCCGAGCCAATCTGATTCGACCCTTGAAGAGCGGTACGAGTCAAGAACCAGAACGGCGTCATCGGACTATCGAACGCAGCCTGGCCTAAATGCGGAGGTAGTTACGAACGCGTCATCAGCAACCCACCAGAGAGCGTTAGGTCGTTAGTCGCTGTTAGGCGACGAATGGACGACCGGCTAAACAACGCCCGCCTGCACTTACAAGCCGCTCGTGCGTTCGAACGTAGTGCCGCGCCAACCTACGGAACTGGCAGGGCTAGTTTGCGCGACCCATGACCAGGGCTGCGTTGATTCCACCAAAGCCAAACGAATTGGATAGCACGACATCGACTCGCGCATCGCGTCCATCTGCCGGGAGGTAGTTGAGATCACATGCGTCGTCCGGTGCCGAGTGATTGATCGTGGGCGGCAGCCACTCGCGCTGTAGCGCCAGCGCGCAAATCGCCGCCTCGATAGCCCCCGAGGCGCCTAACGCATGACCGTAGTAGCCTTTCGTGCCGCTCACTGGAACTCGATAGGCGTGCTCGCCCAGCGTCGTCTTGATGGCCGCGGTCTCCGTTGGATCGTTGAGCGGCGTGGACGATCCGTGCGCATTCACATAATCCACTTCTGACGGCGCCAGGTGCGCATCTATGAGCGCGTTCTGCATGGCGCGTGCGGCCTGGCGTCCGGTCGGCAAGGGCGCGGTCATGTGATGCGCATCATTCGTCATCCCAAAGCCCATCACCTCGGCGTACAGCGGCGCGCCGCGAGCAATCGCGCGCTCGCGCTCTTCGAGAATCAGAATCGATGCGCCTTCACCCATGACGAAGCCGTCGCGATCGCGGTCAAACGGACGCGAGGCCGTCGTGGGATCGTCGTTGCGCGTAGACATCGCCCGAATCAACGCGAACGCCCCGTAACACAGCGTCGAAAGCGGCGCCTCGGCCCCGCCGGCGATCATCACATCGGCGTAGCCGTCGCGGATCTGCCTGTACGCTTCGCCGATTGCGATCGTGCCGGACGCGCAACTCATCGCGTTCGTCGAATTGGGACCGGTGACGCCGAGCTCAATCGCAATGTTGCAGCTGGAGGCGCCGCCGAAGACTGCCAGCGCCAGCGTCGCATCGACGGCACGAATGCCTTCGCGCAAAAAGAGTCCCATCTGATCCTCGGCATATGCGACGCCGCCTAACGCGGAGCCCATCATGGTCCCGATCTGATCGCGATCTTCCTGTTGCAGGTCCAGCGCGGCATCGGCGATCGCCATCTTCGCCGCCACGACTGAGAAATGACCGAAACGGTCCAAACGTTTGGCGCGTCGCTGCTCCAGATGATCGGTCGCGACGAAGTCATTCACTTCGGCCGCGTTATGTGATCTAAAAATCGACGCATCGAAGCGCGTGACAGTATTAACGGCCGAGCGTTGTGCGCGGAGACCGCGCCAGAGCCCTTCGCGCTCCAACCCGATCGGCGTGATCGCCCCGATTCCGGTAACCACCACACGTCGTCGCATCGTTAGGCCGCTCCCGCGGGGCCAGGACCTGCGCTCCGCGCTCCCTCACGTTCGGCGACCGCAGCGAGACCTGCCAACGTTCTGCTCGCGATGCCGTGAATGAACACCGGACCGATTACGTGACGCGCGGCGACGATTCCGATGAACGGCCAGCGCGGACCGTCCCACACGTGCACGATACGCACCTGCACAAACTCACCACGCCGCGTGAACTGCCATTCCACATCCATTCCTCTGGTAACGCCGCCGACATGACGGAACCGGATCGACGGCGTGCGCTCGTCGATGCTCATTTCGGATAACCACCACGTCGGCCAGTTGAAACTGCCGAACGGGCGATTGGCGGACATCTCGACCAGGCCGCCGCCATCGCGCGCGCGTTCGCGGAAGCGAACGAAGCGATAATGATCGAGATAAGCCGGCCACACCTCGACGTTCCGTGCGAGTGAGAAGATCGCCGGCATGTTCGCGCGCACGAGCTGCTGATCCACGGTCTCCATCGCGCGCCCAACTGGGAGCGGACCTAACTCGTACGGAGAGCGGAGTGCAGCGGCAGAGTATGTCACGTGCGGCGCATACCTTAGTTGACGGTCCAGGTCGCAGTAAGCCTGAACGGAAATCGACGACGCACTACGACGTCGCGCGGAACTGCTGAGCGAACAAGCGCACGCAATTCAGGGCCCAGAAACCCACGCTCGATTGAAAGCAGTCCGTCATGCAACGTCACCGGATGAAAGCGCAGTGCGGGCGATACAGCCCGAAACAGCCAAGCCGCGAGCGCATCACGCTGCAACTCGCCAATGACAACGCCAATACGCGACACTCTATCCAGCTCGGCAATCAAGATGCGCGCTCTCTTGTCATCGAAGTGGTGCAAGACCTGTGAGCAGATAACTACGTCGACGCTGCGATCACGGATGGGGAGGCAGAGCGCATCGCCGGCAAGCACGTCATCCGTCTCCGGGCGCGCGATCATTCCGAGGATGAACGATTGCTCCACGGCGATCGTGTGCGTGCGCACGCCTCGGTCTCCGAGTGCGCGCGCCACGGCGCGAGCGATGTCGCCGGTCCCGGAGCCGACATCGAGCAACGTGAGCGGCCCCCTGTTGTGTTTCGTTAGGCTCAGCGCTTCGCTGACGACGACACGTGTCCCGCCGAGGATGAGATTCGCGCGACGGATGTCGCGCAACGTCGCGACTACCACGCCGCGGTTCGCGGTCGCGTCGTCGGTGGCTTCGCGCCCGCTCAGGCGACGCGCTGCGAACCGACTAATGCCGTTCCAACTCACTGACGCGTGGGGTTGAGAAACATGGTTTGGCTACTGAAACGTTGGAATGGCACGAGTCACCGCTCGAGTTGCGCGTAACCGCCCCTGTAGTACAGGAGCGGACGGTCATCGCGCGCGGCGGCGTGCTGCACTTCGCCGATCACGATGCCATGATCGCCGGCGTCATGGCGCTCCTGAATTCCGCATTCCACGTACGCGAGTATGTCGTGCAGCACCGGTGCGCCAAACTTTCCGCGGCGGAAGCCAATTCCCTCGAAGCGCTGCTCAGCGTCCAGGTCGGCGAAGCGTCGTGAGAGCGCTTCTTGATGCGCAGCCAGAACGTTCACCGTGAAGTGTGAGACCTTCTTCAACACCTTATACATCTCGGCGTTCTTCGCGACGCACACGAGCACGAGCGGCGGATTCAGGCTGACTGAGCAGAAGGCCGAGACAGTCATGCCGTGATCGTGCCCGTCGTCCGTGCACGTTGTGACAACCGTGATGCCTGACGCGAAGCGGCCGAGGACGCTGCGAAAAGCGTCGCGGTCCATACTCATGCGTGAGTCTCTACCGGGGTCGGATCTTGAAAGACGTCATCTAAAACGCGCGGCATCAACCTTTTTGCGCGGGCGAAAGGTGGATGCCGCGCGTTTTAGATCACGTCTTTCAAGATCCGACCCCTGAGGAAGGGAAGCGCCGGCGAACGCGGCTGTGATGAGAGGCGCAACGTAACCAGCACGCAGCACCTCGCGTGCGGGAACGAAGTCGCCGGTCACGCCGACGAGCAAGTGCCCCAGATCGGGTCGTCGCGCAAAGGCGCGCGCCGCGCGTTCCATCCACCATGGCCGCGCGACCGCCATCGCGATCAACCACTCGACGCGCCATTTGGCGCTGAGCTCCGACTGGCGCCAACGATCGTACTCTTGCAGCGCGCGGCGCTCGCCGCCTAACGCGCGCGGGATGTGATGCGCGAGGGCCTCCGCTCCGAGCAGCGCGCTGTACATCCCCTCGCCGGTGAATGGATCGAAGAAGTCGGCGGCGTCGCCCACGAGCGCGACGCCTGGCGCCCAGGCTTTCCTCGCGCACGACGCGAATGGTCCGGTGGCCTGTACTGGCGCGATGCGCTCTGCCGTCGCGAAACGCGCCGCGATATGTGGATGCCGAGCGATCCACTGCAGCATGACGTCCGCGCCGCCGTGACGTGCCGCGTCGCGCGAATAGTGCCTGGCGAAGTGCGACTGTTCGAGAACCAGCGACACGTTGATGGAGCCGCCGCTGCCGCCGCCGACAGCCGCGATCCCCATATAGCCATCGTGCTCGACGAGCATTTCGCCACGTGGGCCCACGCCTGAAACGCCACGGAAATGCGTGACGAAGGCGATGCGCCGTGGCCAGCGCGCCTGGTGCGCCAGCTTCGCGCGGCGTGCGACAATGGACCGCAATCCGTCAGCGCCGATCACGAGCCGCGCACGACGCGTGTGCTCCTCCCCGTCGGCACCTAACGAGCGTACCCCGCATACGGCGCCGTTCGCGTCGCGAACGAGATCCGTCACGCGCTCGCCTTCGATGACTTGGGCACCAGCCGCGCGCGAGCGCTGCAGCAGGATGTCGTCGAGAACCAAGCGAGGAATCGCGAGGCCAAGCGGCTGATACGGGCGAAACTGTGGAACGGCGCCGAAGTCGCCAACGATCTTCATCCCACTCGGCGCACGCACTTCCATCCCGGTGAGATCGGCGGACTTACTGGCGACGTCGTGGAGCACGCCTAACGAATCCAGCAGGCGGCCAGCTTGTGGACTTAGATATTCGGCGCAGGGCTTCGGGCGCGGGAAGCACGCCCGATCGATCAGCGTGACGTGAAGACCGCCGTGGCTTTGTCCCTCGCCTCGGGCCAGGAACGTTGCTGCCGCCGCACCCGACGGCCCGCCACCAACGACGAGCACGTCGGGTTCAGTCATCAGAGCGCGCGCAGGAAAGTTTCCCCGCCAAGAATCAGTGAATCTCCAACGCGCGAAAACTGCAGCGTTACGCGAGCGGGGCTTGGCGTAACGAAATCGATCGCCACCTGATCGGCCTGCACTTGCCAACGTGCCGTAGACTCTGTGGTCGTTGTCGGGCCGGCGGCGCTGCTGCGCACTGTAATAGTTCGCGTTGCGCTTCCATCGGCATTGAAAACCCACGTGGTCTCGGTCGTTTTGGTCGCGCCGAACTCGTCGACGAACGACACGCTGCGCGTCCACGTCCCAACAACGCCCGAAGTAGAAACGACGGGCGATGGCGTCTGGAATACCAGCGGAGCGCCAGGACCCACTCCGGCGTCGTTGCCGCACGCGCTGAGCGTCGACAACCCGAGAACAACAGCACAAGAAACAAAGCGTCGCATTACGCACCTCCGCGACTAAAGATTGCGGCAACGACGGCACCGATGGCCGTACTCGTTAGGTTCACCCAGTCATTGTCGAAACGCTGGATACCACCCACCACCGTCGTCTCGACGCCCCCCTCCGTTGCCTGGCAGTTGTGCAGGCGCCGCTCTGTCAGCGCGCCGCACGCAGGACAATGCCGCCGCTCTTGCAGCGTCGAACCGAGCAAGGAGTCTGCCAGTGCTCCGGCGATTCCGCCAGCGAAGGCGGACCAGGTCGCAATTGTGCTGAACCCCAGCAAACGGCCAACTGTGCCAACCACTGCGCTACCGGCTGCCAGCGCCAGCGTGCCGACCAGCGTCACTCCTCCAGACAAACCGGGAGCCATGCGCTTTCCAGAAGTAAGCGAACGAGGCGCACCGCCAATCGCGCCGCCGATTTCCGTCGCGCTTGTGTCCGCCATCGATGCGGCGAGCGCACCCAGTGCCGCCGCAGTCAGTGTCGGCGTATTCCAAATCGCAGCGCCGAGCGCAGCACCGACAAACACAGCGCCGTTCGCCAGCACCTGGAACGCGTCTCGCGCTCCGGTCTTCTCTACTACGTTAGCAGTGCGCGCAGATTTCTCCGCGTGTTTCCAGCTCGATAGAGCCGTCGCGATTACGAAGTAGGCAACCAGCAACACGCCCCATCGCACGCCAGCGCTCATCGCCAACGTCCCCGAAATGACCGAAATCAGCGTGCCGCTAGTCGACAACAGCCCGCGCCGACGCGCGCCGAACGCGATGACGAGCGCGATCGTAAACCCGAGCAGAACTCGCGTCGTCATAGCACAGAAGCGACGTGATCCATGCGCTTGAAGGTGTGACTTATGTCACTTACCTTCGCTTCTCGGTCCGCCATGACGACATCCGCCTCCGTCGACGCCTTACTCCCGCTTTCATTTCTCGAGGCAGTTCGATCCGTCGACTCGCCCGTCGAACAATTCGAGCCGGAAATAGAGCTCGTTGGCGAGCTGCGCAACAAACGCTTGGGCCTCTCCGAAACCGTGTACATGCAGATCAAGCGGTACAGCGAGGCTGTTCGACGGAATCAGCGCACTGCGCTCGACGAAGCCGCGGCGCTCGCCAAGCTGATCGGCCGGCGCCCGGATGCCGAAGCCGTTTTCCGACAGGCGGGAAAAATCCTTGCGGGCGAGGCGTACCGCACCGTCGGTGCTGTGCAACGCCGCGTCATCTGGTTTCTGCCGAGCCTATTCAAAAAGTCGCTCACCGCGCGTCATGTGCGGCGGCTTGCGGATCGCTATTTCAACGGCGAAGTCACGCGCGCCGGCTCCTCGATCTACCTCGAGGTGAAGGAATCTGTGACTGTGGATTCGGCCCCGCGCGGATCCGGTTGCGCCTACTACGAAGCGGGATTGCGTGAGCTGCTGCGTCTCTTCGTGAACAGCGGCGGCGTTGTCGAGCACGTGCGGTGTGAGTCGCGTGGTGAAGGGGCGTGCCGCTGGCGCGCCGAGTGGCGTCCGCTCCCGCGCAGCTAAGTTCAGGCGATGTTGACACGGGCAAATCTGCCGCGCGTGCAGCGCGCGTTGACCGAGTTGCGTCTGGACGCGTGGCTGCTGTACGACTTCCGCGGCTGCAACCCGATCGCGCAGAGCATGCTGGGGCTCGAGGGTCTGCAGACGCGGCGCGTCTTTGGATTCATCCCGCGCGAAGGTACGCCGACGGCGATCGCGCACCGCATTGAGCCCGGGCCCTGGCGGCGCTGGCCGAACGAGTGGACCAAGATCGAATACAGCGGCTGGCGCGAACTGGAGCAGCTGCTCGAAGGATTATTGCGCGGCAAGACCGTGGCGATGGAGTATTCGCCGGGTGACGCGGTTCCCGTACTCGACCGCGTGCCGGCGGGCGTACTCGATATGGTGCGTCGCTGGTCGAACCAGGACGTGCACTCGTCAGGCGAGTTGGTATCGCTCTTCTACGCGACGCTCGACGCCGATCAGATCGCGTCACACGTTCGTGCTGCCGAAACCATTGCGCGGATCGCTCGTGAGGCATTCCAGCATGCGGGCGATCACGCCCGGCGCGGAACGCCGGCGACGGAATACGAGATCTTCCGCTGGATTCACGAGGCCTTCGCGCGAGCGGGTCTCACGACCGATCACGGTCCAAGCGTTTCAGTGGACGCGAACGCCGCCGACCCGCACTACGAGCCGACAGCCGAGCGATCGCAGCCCATTGCGTTAGGCAGCACGCTGCTCATCGATCTCTTCGCCAAGGACCAGCGCGAGGGGAGCGTGTGGGCGGACCAATGCTGGATGGGGACGATGGGTCCGCCGAGCGATCGCGTCGCCAAGCTGTGGACCGACGTGAAAGACGCGCGCGACGCTGCAATCGATTTCGTGCGCGTGCAGACGCGCGCCGGTTCGACGCTCAAAGGCGCGGCTGTGGACGACGTCGCGCGCGGCGTGCTGCGCCAGCGCGGACTCGGCGATCAGTTCACGCACCGCACGGGGCATTCGATCGATCCGCGCGAGTTGCACGGCGCGGGGCCGAACCTCGACAATCTGGAGACGCGCGAGGAGCGGCTGCTCCTTCCCGGCGTGGCGTTCTCGATCGAGCCGGGGGCGTACTTCACTGGTGAGGTAGGCCTGCGCAGCGAAGTCAACGCGATCGTCGCCGGCGCAGCGGGCGGGGAGCTGCTGATCACCCCTAACGAGTACCAGCGCGAGCTGTTGATCGTGTGACGGGATCCCAGCCGGCCGGCGCATTGCGCCGCGAGCTGGGGTTGTTCACGGCCGCGTTGCTGGTCGTCGGGGGGATCATCGGCAGTGGGATCTTCTTCACGCCGGGCGAAGTCGCCCGCGCGCTACCCAGCGGCGACTGGATCTTGCTGGTCTGGGCGTTAGGCGGTGTGCTGGCGTTCGCCGGTGCGCTCACGTACGCGGAGCTCGGTGCCATGCTGCCGCAGGCCGGCGGCCCGTACGTCTACCTGCAGCACGGATTCGAGGCGCTGGCGGCGTTCCTTTACGGATGGATGGTCCTGCTGAGCATCGCGACCGGCGCGCTCGCCGCTGTCGCGATGGGTTTTGCGGGCTACCTGTCGCGCTTCGTGGACCTCGCCCCAGTCGGCGGCCCGCTGGGCACGGCGGCGATCACAATCGCCGCCATGGCAGTCATCAATTACCTCGGCGTCAAACCCGGCGCGACGGCGCAGAACATCTTCACCGTAGCCAAGATCGCCGCGTTAGGTGCGCTGATCGTGCTGGGCTTTGTGCTCTGGGCAAAGCTGGGTGCGCCGCCAACCGTGCCAAACGCTCCTGCACCGCGTGCATCGCTCTTGAGCGGGTTCTCCGCTGCGTTCACTGCTGTCCTGTTCACGATCGGCGGCTGGCAGCAGATGAACATGGTCGCGGGCGAGATCAAAGATCCGGCGCGCACGATTCCGCGCGCATTGGCGATCGGCATCGGCATCGTGGTGGCGATCTACCTCGGCGCCAATGCTGTGTATCTGCGCGCGTTAGGCCGAGACGGTCTTGCCGCAAGCGCCGCCGTGGCGGCGGATGCCGCGTCGCGCATGATAGGTCCCGTGGGTGCGACACTGATTAGCGTGGCGGCGATGTTATCGGTCCTCGGGTTTGTGAACGTGGTGCTGCTGGCGAACTCGCGCATCGTCTACGCGATGGCCGTCGAACGCCTCTTCTTCGATGCGGCGGGACGCGTGCATCATCGATATGGCTCTCCGCACGTTGCGATCATCATCATGACGCTGTGGTCGCTGTTGCTCCTCGCGTTCACTCGCGGCGACCTTGGCGCGCTATTGAGCGGCGTCGTCTTCGCCGACTGGATCTTCTTTGGACTCGGTGCCGCGAGCGTGTTCGCGCTACGCAAGAAGATGCCCGACGCGCCGCGACCGTATCGCGTGCTCGGCTATCCGTGGATGCCGGCGTTTTTTGTTGCGGCAGCCGTGGTCGGAATACTCAGCGCGATTGTGTCGTCGCCGCGTACGTCCGCGTTAGGCGCCTTGCAGTTGATCGCCGGCACCGTTGCGTTCTGGTGGTTTCGATGGCGCCGAGGACGCGCCTAGCAAGCAAAGCGGTGTTAGACGTCGCCGGAGCATCCGGAGGCCTGCTCCCCCCCGGCACGGCGGCCCCACCCTCACTTTCCGCGCTAGCCCGTTCAGGATACGGGCTGTATCGTTGGGCCGTACCCGGGACGATCGCTCAAGGAGCCTAACGCATGGGTCGCCGCACGGAGCTCGCATTTGGTAGAGGCGGTCTCTCCCTCGCGGCGAAGCGGCTACTGGCCATCGTGGCGTACTATGTGGCCCTCGCGGTAGCGCTCGCCCTGACGTGGCGCTACTCGACGGCGGTACGCCAGCTCTTCACGGGTACGTCGCTCGCGGACCTGTCGGCCCAGGCAGCGGCGCTCACGCGCGGCGTGACCGATACGGCGCGCGCCGTCGCGGCGCAGTCCATGGCCGTGCACATCCAGAGCACGTTGCTCGCACTAGCAGGGGCGCTGGTCACGTCGATCCCGGTTGCTTGGTCCTACTCGCTGACGCGGCGGCGTCGCGGGTTCGAGCAGTCGATGGTGCACATCCTCGTGCTCTTGCCCATTGCCGTTGCCGGAATGGTGGCGCTGATCCAAAACAGTCTCGCGCTCGCCTTCAGCCTCGCAGGCATCGTCGCGGTACTTCGCTTTCGCAACGCGCTCGATGACGTAAAAGACGGCGTCTACATCTTCATCTGCGTCGCCATCGGGATCTCCGCGGCGATGGGTGCGCTCACGATCGGACTGCTGACGTCCTTCGTCTTCAACTCCTGCGTCCTCGTCCTTTGGTGGCTCGACTTCGCGCGCAAACCCACGCCGGGGATCCGCGGCGGCATCAGGAAGCTGATGCGGCTCCCCAGAGTCCACCTGCCGCGGCTGCCTAACGAGCGGCGACCGGGCTCGACCGACGGTGAGGAGGTCTTTGCGTCCGCGGCGCGCGCCTGGCGCTCCGAGCTGGACCTGTCCAAGCCCGGCGCTCAAAAGGGCCACGTCACGTTGTCGCTTCGGGTGCAGACTTCCAACGCGGACGAAACCCGGCCTTTTGTCGAGGCGCTGCTGCGAGAACGCACGCGTCGCTGGCGGCTGATCGGCGTTGTCCCGGCAGGCGCCGACACGTACGTACTGAAGTACCGGATCAGCGTCCGTCGCGCGGAGCGCGGCAATTTGTTGGATGCGGTGCGATCGGCGTCGCAGGTCGTCGGCGTAGAGCTGCGATGAGCGAGATGGCGCAATGAGTCAGGGCGGCGCCGACGGTCGCTGGGACGTTCCGACGGCCGACGCGCTCAAGCGGCTGGTGACGGAGCCACTGCCGCTCGGCTTGCGCGGCGGCCAGCCGACGCGCGGCTTCACACGCGACATCTATTACGACACCAGCGACAGCGCACTCAAGGCGCGCGGCGTCACGTGTCGCGTTAGGCACAGTTCCGACGACACGCACGAGCTGAGCGTTGCGGTCGTGACCGAGCACGCAGGTGAGTCCCTCATCACCCGCGCCGAGAGCGATATACCGTCGGGCGACGTGAGTGCCGCGCTGAACGCCACGAGCGACGCGACGCGCCTGCTGCGCTCGATCGTAAACCCTGCGGCGTTAGGCCCACAGCTCGAGCTCGAGATCGAGCGCCAGCTTAGGCCCGCGGCGGCGGGCTGGTTGCGAGCCGCGCGCTTCGAGATTGAATACGCCAGCATGACGGTGCGCACGGCGGACCTTGCCCGTTCCTTTCACGAGATCGCGCTGTACACGCTGCGCCGCGGACAACCGAGCGCCGAGCGCGTCGCGCGGGCAATCGGCGAGCAGTACGCGCTGCGCTCAATCACGCATGATCGCCGCGAGCGCGGCGAGCAGCTGCGCAGCGCGCTGGAGAGCGAAGCGCTGGCGCGCCGGGTCGGAAGCGGCCGCTGGATCGCCGTCGTCGTGCTGGACGGTCCTCTCGTCGCCGCGCTTAGCGACGGGACCCGCTGGAAGCTTCCTGTAGCGGAAGGGAGCGGCGAAGAGGCCTGTCGTCACACGATGCGGCGCACGCTCGGGAGCAGCGTCGGCGACCTGCGGTTGCTGTCTACGACGGAGGGCGAGGGTCGGCTGCGTTCTCTCGAGGTGTGGATCTGTACGCGCGTCGACAGAGGAACGACGAAAGGGAGTGATCCCGCCCTCACGTGGGTGCCCATCGAGGAGATGCTCGCGAGGATCGGCTCGGCGCAAATCCAGGACGCCGGGACGCTGGCGGCGCTGGTGCTCCTCTCACGATCGGAGCTGCTTTCCAGCCTCGTCGCGCTGCCTTCGGCTGGAAGGCTGGAGGCTCGAGCGCAAAAGCGTCGCGAGGCGACGACCGCCGAAACTCCATCGCTCGTTAGGCAGGACACTGCCGGTCCGATCCTCGACTCGGAAGTGAGTCTGCTCTCCTTCAACGAGCGCGTCCTCGCCCTCGCGGAAGACGAGTCGGTGCCCCTGCTCGAGCGCGTGCGCTACCTCGCGATCGTTGCCTCCAACCTCGACGAGTTCTTCGCCGTCCGAGTCGGCGGTCTCAAATTCTCGGGGCAGGAGGTGTCCGACGAATCATCCGGAGCGAGCCCAGCGGACACCCGGCTGGCGCAGCTGGCGAGACAGACACGAGCACTCCTCGTTAGGCAGTACGCCTGCGTCGACGTGTGTTTGCGCGCGCTGGTCCCGCACGGCGTGTGCGTGCGCGCGATCGCCGAGCTGTCAGACGCGGAACGCGCGCATCTGCGTGGCTACTTCAAGTCAACGATCTTCGCGTATCTCACACCGCGCGCCGTCACCGCGACGCCGGGACATTCACTGCCGGTTGTTACGGACAAGGGTCTCTGCTTCGCTGTCATCCTACGCGAAGGAAACGGGCCGCAGCACCTCGCGGAGCTGGCAATCCCCGCGACTCTTCCTCGCTTCATTCCGGTGACCGCGGCGACTGACCTCGTTCCGATAGAAGACGTCATACGCCAGGCGCTTCCGCTCATGTATCCCGGGCGTCGCGTAGAGCAGGCGCACCTCTTCCGTGTGACGCGCTACGCCGACCTGGGCGTCGACGAGCAGCGCGCCGGCAACCTCGCGCAGGCTGTGCAGGAACGCACGCTGCAACGGCGGCATCAGCCGATCGTCCGCATCGAGGTTGAAGCGGGAATGCCTAACGCGACACGCGAGCTGCTGCTGCGCGAGCTGCAGCTCGAGCCCGGTGCTCGCCCCGGTGGCTTTGGCGTCAACGACGTATTCGACATCCCCGGCCTCATGGATCTGGAAGGGCTGCGCCAGCTCGCGGATCCGCCGATCCCTGGGGAAGGCCTCGCCTTCGCGCCGATGCGCCCGCGCCGTGCGTTCGCGGACGATCAGCCGTTCTGGGAAACGCTGCGCGAGCATGATGTCCTGCTGCACCATCCATACGACGATTTCGCGACGAGCGTCGTGCGCTTCTTCGAGGAAGCCGCAACAGACGCGGACGTCGCCGCGATCAAAGTCGCGCTGTATCGAGCCGGATCGCGCTCGCCCATCGTGGACACGCTGCTGCAAGCGGCACAGGGTGGGAAGGACGTCACTGTCTTCGTTGAGCTGAAGGCGCGTTTTGACGAGCAGCGCAACGTACAGTGGATGAAGACGCTGGAGTCCGCGGGAGCGCACGTCGTTCACGGACTTCCCGGTTTCAAGAATCACTCGAAGATCGCACTCGTCGTGCGTCGCGAGGCAGATGGTCCACGACGCTACGCGCACGTGGGAACCGGCAACTACAACGCAGCGACTGCGCGCGTGTACACGGACCTCGGTGTGCTCACCTCACGTGAGGATATCTGCGACGACGTGACGGACCTTTTCAACACACTCACGGGCAGCTCTGTCCCGGCCGATGTTCGCTATCATAGCTGCCTGGTCGCACCTAACGAGCTGCTCCCCGGCCTCATCAAGCGCATAGAGCGCGAAGCCGAGCACGCGCGCAGCGGCCGCGCCGGGCGCATCCGGCTCAAGGTGAACGGGCTGTCTGATCGCGACATCATACAGGCGCTGTATCGCGCGGCGGCTGACGGCGTGACAATCGATCTGGTTGTGCGCGGCATCTGCACGCTGGCACCGGGCCTCGCGGGCATCTCGGAGCGGATTCGTGTCGTGAGTCTCTTGGGGCGCTTTTTGGAACACGCGCGCATTTTTGCTTTCGCCAACGCCAGCGACCCCGAGTACTTCATCGGCTCGGCGGACCTGCGTCCGCGTAATCTGCGACGGCGCGTCGAGGTTCTCGTGCCGATCCGTGCCGCGCAAGATCGCGCCCGCCTCGATGCCATTCTCGACACGGAGCTGAGCGATCCAACGGCCTGGCAGCTCAACGGAGACGGCACATACACGCGCGCACGCCAAACGTTGGGCGACGGTGCCAGCGCGCAGGCGCGCTTTGCCGCAGCGGCGGCGTCCGAGGCCCAGGTGCCGGTATGACCCTGAGCGGCGCGCCACTTCGGCTCGTCACCGTGCTTACGCTGGCGGCTGCGAGTGTGGCAGCGACACAGAGCACGCAAGGCGCATCGTTGCTCGATAAAATCGATTTTCGCGAGAAGTCCGCCGTGCACGCCAAGCTCCCGCGTGCACTGCAAGAGGTCTCCGGCCTCGCGGTGACGTCGGACGGACGCGTCTTTGCGCATGGCGACGAGCGCGCAGTCGTAGTACAGATCGATGCCTGCGTCGCCAAGGCTGTCAAGGCGTTCGCGTTAGGCACGCCGCCGGTGCGCGGCGACTTCGAAGGCATCGCGATCGCGGGCGATCGCTTCTTCCTCGTCACCAGCAACGGGCAGCTCTACGAGTTCCGTGAGGGCGCCGATGGTGCGGCCGTGCCGTTTACTGTACGAAATACGGGCTTCGGCAAGGTGTGTGAAATCGAAGGACTCGCATACGAGCCAGGTGATCGCGTGCTCCTCATGGGATGCAAGCGGCCGCTGCGCAGCGAATTGCGCGGCGAACTCACCGTCCTCCGCTGGTCGCTGGACCAGCGCGCAGCCGCCAATCCGCCGCGCCTAACGATTCCGCTTGGAGACGTCGTCAGGCGGCTCGACATCAAGGCCTTCCACACGTCGGCGATCGAACGCGACGCGCGCTTGGGGCACTACCTGCTCGTCGCCGGACCCCAGCATGCCCTCGTCGAGGTCACGGCGAAGGGCGCCGTGGTCGCGGCCCGCCCGTTGCGCCGGCAGCTGCACCCGCAGCCGGAAGGGCTCACCCTACTCGGCGATTCCGTTCTCGTTGTCGCCGACGAGGGGGGCGCTAGCGGACGCGCGTCCATCACATGCTACCTCAGGACGCGTTAGCATGCGCTCGTTAGGTTCCTGCCGGCGCCAGCTGATCGCCGCGTTGTCGCTGAGCGGATGCGCAGCGGCCGTCGGTGCGCAGGGGTCGCGCCCCGACTCGCTGAAAACCGGTCAGCCGGCGACCGTCACGGTCGTTGCAGGCGCCAAGTATCAGGCAGGGTGGCTGCACGAGTTCATCCTCGGTGCCGATTATCGCGCGCTATGGACCGCGCCCATCGAGGTCGAGGTGCTCGATCTTCGCAGCGTAGCCGGCGGACTGCGTCCCACGCAGCGCGGAGGCAGCGCCCAGACCGTGTCGCTGCGCTTTGCCGGTGCCGACGGCCGAGAGTATGTCTTCCGTCCGCTGGAGAAGGATTTCACTCGCGGGCTGCCCCCCGAGCTCAAGGAAACGCTGGTGCGTGACATCGCGCAGGACCAGGTAGCCGGCTACCACCCCGCCGCGGCGATCGTTGTCGGTGCGCTGCTCGACGCGACGGGATTGCACCACCCGCGACCGCGGCTGGTCGTGATGCCTAACGACGCAGCGTTGGGTGAGTACCGCGGCGATTTCGCCGGCGTCATCGGAACGTTCGAGGAGCGGCCGGACAACGATTTCGACGAGACGCCAATATCGCCCGGCGCCACCAACGTGATCAGCTCCGAGCGTCTCTTCGAGCGGCTGCGCGTCGACCATGGGAACCGTGTCGACGCGCGCGCATTTCTGGCTGCTCGGATGTTCGACATTCTCGTGGGCGACCGCGACAGACACCGGGACCAGTGGCGTTGGGGGCGCTTCTCAATCGTGCCTAACGCCCCGTGGGAGCCGATTCCGCGCGACAGGGATATGCCGTTCGCGAGATTCGAGGGGCTTGGTCCCTACCTCGTCCGCGGCGCGGTGCCGCAGCTTGTCACGTTCTCGAAGCGCTATCCGGACATGGTGTGGCTCAACTGGAACGCACGCGAGATCGACCGCCTGCTGCTGTCGGAGCTGGACTGGTCCGCATGGGATTCGGTGACGAAGAAGCTGCAATTGCAACTCACGGACGCGGCGATCGACAGCGCGATCATCGCGATGCCGCCGGCCTTCGTTCGGCTGGACGGACGCAGACTGCGCGACGACTTGATCAGCCGGCGACAAGCCATGCCGGAAGCCGCGCGCGATTTCTATCGCGTGCTGGCGAGCGAAGTGGACTTCCGGGCGACCGAGGATGCCGACATCGCGGCGATCTCGCGTGCGACGGACGGATCCGTGCACGTCGCGTTTTCGGACGCTCGCTCGTTAGGGTCGGCCGGCGCCGGAATTCCTTACAAGCAGCGCCGCTTCGAGCCGCGCGACACGCGCGAGATCCGCGTCTTCCTGAACGGCGGGAACGATCGCGCGATCCTGCGCGGCGTGCGCAATGCCGGCATCAAGATCCGTATCATCGGTGGTGACGGCGACGACACAGTCGTGGATTCCATCCCCGGCGGAGACGCTGCACTGCGCGTCTACGATTCGACGGGCACTGATCGCATCGTGGGGCAGGGAGATACAAGCATCGACCGCAAGCCGTACCGACCACCAGGAACCGATTTGGTGCAGCATACCGTGCGCGACTGGGGGACGTGGACGTTCATGCAGCGCGCGGCCACCTATTCACCCACAGTCGGCGTACTCGCGAGCGTCAGCATCACACATCATCGCTACGGGTTTCGCAGGGACCCCTACTCGTCGCGCTCGCTGATCCGCTTCGATGCTTCGATCAATGAGCAGCGGCCGCGCCTAACGTATAATGGCATCTTCAGGCGCATGAGCTCGACGCAGCTCATCGACCTCAAGCTCCTGGCGTCCGGCCTCGAGCTCATCCGCTTTCATGGCTTCGGCAACGAAACGTCGTCCGACAGCGGCACCTCGTACTACCGCGTCTTCCAGAATCTTTTCCGCGCGGAGCCGGCGTGGGTCATCCCCTCCGGGAAGCACATGACGTGGTCGTTAGGTGGGCTCGTGCAGTACACGGCCACGCACGAACGTGCGCGCACGTTCGCCGGCACACTGCGGCCGTACGGCAGCGGCAGCTACGGCGAAGTCGGCGTTAGGCTCGGGCTCAGGGTGGACAACACAGACCTGGCAAATGCCCCCACCAAGGGCGTGCGCGTGACAGCGCGTGGCACGCTGTATCCGCCGCTCTGGGACGTGGCCGGCACGTTCGGAGACGGGCAGCTGGAGGCGTCGACGTATCTCAGCGCCAAGGGACACTTCGCACCGACGCTCGCGTTCCGCGCGGGTGGACAGCACGTCTGGGGAACGTTCCCCTTTCACAACGCCGCATTCCTCGGCGGCAGCAGTACGTTGCGTGGCTGGGACGAACAGCGATTCGCGGGACGCTCCGCGATCTACGGCAGCAGCGAGTTGCGCTTGCGCCTTGGAAAGCTCGGCATCCTGGTACCGGCCGATGTCGGCATTCTTGCCTTCGCCGACGTCGGAAAAGTCATGATCGACGGCGAAAACTCGGGTGAGCTGCATAACGGCATCGGTGGGGGAATCTGGCTCGCGCCGATCACACGCACTCACACCGTGAGTATGAGTATCGCCCGAGGGCGCGAACGCACGGGCTTCTATCTCAAGAGCGGATTTGCATTTTGAACCAGCGGACGCGCACAGCGCGAGCCTAACGGCTCCGCTCTGATAGTCTTGCGCAGCTTCTCCAGCGCTAGGCGCGAATCGTTGGGCAATGTCGCGAGGAAACCGTCTACAGTCTTGGCCGGCGCAGTTTTCGGCATGACGCGAGGTTACGCGTTACTCGCGCTTCACACCAGCGCGCTGGGGTGAGTTGCCAGTCGCCGAACGCGGCCGGGTTGTAACAGGCAGTGGGACGTGACGCCGGGCACGTCTAACTCATAAGGTGTTCGTTGCAGAGGCGCGCGTGTCGCTCTAGAATTGTCGCGACGGGGATGGAGTTCCCCGAAACTGCCGCGAGGCTGATGACTCCTACCAGCGCGCTCAGCGCGCCCGGTAGGAGATTTTTTTTCTCTATCGCGCACGAGGGAGGTGCACTCGATGAGCACAGGCACAGGGTATTTGTTGGTTTTCGCTGGCGCCGGCGCTGGCGGCGCGCTGCGTCACGCAGTGAACCGCCTGGCCCTAACGAGCGCCAGTTCATTTCCATGGAGCACAATGGCAGTCAACATCACTGGTAGCGTCGCGATGGGGATCATCGCGGGGTGGTTCGCGTTTCGCAGCAACGTAGCAGAACAACCTATCGCGCTGTTTCTGATTACTGGCGTGCTCGGTGGCTATACCACTTTCTCGGCGTTCTCTTTGGATGCATTGCTGCTATGGGAACGCGGTGATCTGAAAGGGGCCCTCCTTTACATCGGCGGAACAATCACGCTGTCATTAGCAGGGCTCTACTTTGGCCTCACTGCGATGCGCACGTAATGTGAGCGAGCTCCTCCTGCGTGTGGATTCATTGCACGTGATCGAAGCTCAGCACGCGCGCGATCTTCCACGTGCCGCCGTCGTTCTTCCATACATGAATGAACTTGGCCGTCGACCCCGGCCTCTCCCCGTTAGGCGTCCGCACGAAGAATCTGTGCACGCCGATCTGGATCGCGCCAAACCCTCGGAGCACGTGAACCTCGAGCGTACCCGGCACGAGCTCACGTCGTCCTAACGGTTTCGCCGCGCACCCTTCGCGAATGGCGTTGACGGTTGCCGTCCGCGGCTTCGCGAGGCCGTTGAAGTCGTGGTAGAACTCGAGATCCTCGGTTAGGAAGCTCTCGAACGCGCTGACGTCGCACGCATTGAATGCGGCGAAGAGCGCGCTATCGAGCGCAGTTATAGTCGCCGTAAGGTGCGCGCTCGCTGAGTCGGCGCGTTGCGCGAGCAGCGCTGGCGGAGAAGCGACGAGCAACGCAAACGCGCAGATGACGCGGTATTTCATGCTTAGTTGAATGGGTTCAAGAAGGCGGACGGCGCAATCGATAGAGCAGCGAAGCACGAATACGGCTCCTGGGGGCCTTTCGTGCCGCTAAATTCGCTGTATGGCTGTGCTCGACGTTCCCGGAGTCTCGGACACGCAGGTGGAGCCCGCGCACGAGCCGTCGCCGTCGCAGCTCGATGCCATCAGGGCACCACTCGGCCCGGCCTTGGTCCTCGCCGGTCCGGGCTCGGGGAAGACGTTCTGCCTCATCGAGCGGATCCGCTTCCTCATCGAAAACGGCGTCGAGGCTAAGCGCATCTGCGCGTTCACGTTCACGAACAAAGCCGCTGACGAAATCGCCCTGCGTCTGGAGCGGCTCATTGGGCAACGGGCCGAAGGGGTCCGCCGCGGAACGATCCACGCGTTCTGCGCCGAGCTGCTGAGAGAATACGGATCGCACGTAGGGCTGGAACGCGGATTCGGGATCGCAGACGAGGAGTACCAGCTGGAAGTCTTGCGTCGCATCGAAGGTGCCAGGCGCTATCACAAAACGCTACTAGGCCACTTCTCGCGGCACCGGCTCGGCGATCAGCAGCTGCAGCCTAACGACGCCACGCTGTTCGCCAAGTATGAGACATATCTCGCGCAGCAAAAAGTCGTCGACTTCGACACGCTTGTGATCAAAGCCGCCGAGCTGCTTGAAAGCGTTCCCGAAGCCGCCGCGCTGTGCGAGCGCTGGAGCGAATACCTCGTCGACGAATTTCAGGATCTCAGCAGCGCGCAGTATCGAGTGATTCGGGCGCTGTCGCGCGAGCACAAGCACGTCTTCGCCGTCGGTGATGACGAGCAGTCGATTTACGCGTTCGCCGGAGCAGATCAGCGCGTGTTCATGAAGTTTTTGAATGACTACGCGCGCGACCGCACGCTCTACCTGCGGGAGAACCGGCGCTGTCCGCGCGAGATCTTCGACTTGGCGCGGCGGCTCATCGCGGCAAACCCTTCGCTCTTCACGGCCAACAAGCCGCCGCTTCTCGTGCCCAAGTCTACTCCGCACGAGGTAGAAACGGTCGCATTCAAAACGAACGACGAAGAGGCCGCCTGGATCGTGGATGACATCCGCCGCGATCAAGAAGCGGGCAAACATGCCTGGGGCGAAGTTGCGCTCCTCTACCGCAAACACACGATAGGCAACGTCCTCGAAGCTTCACTCATCAACGCGCGCATCAAATGCCGCCTGGCGCGCGGTCGCGCGCTGGCCGAGGAACGTGTGGTCGCGTATCTGGTCGCTGCCTTACGAGTGATCGCCAATCCCAAAGATGACGTCGAGCGCGACAAGTTCCTGGCGGCGTCGCTTCCGCGATCTTTGATAGACGAAGCGCGCGTGCGCGCGCGCAAACACGATCTGCACCGCTATCTGAATCATCTCGGCTCGCGCCTACCGCGCGCGGATGAGCGCGGGAAGAAGATCCGCCGCGCGCTGGCTCGTTACGGGAATCTGGCGGGGCTCGCGAAGGCGCACACGAAACTCGAGCCGCTGATTCGCGAGCTGCTGTCTCAGCGCGTGGGGCCGGCGCACTCGGCCCTGGAAAAGCGGCACGAGGAGCTGAGTGACCCGCTGGCTCACGAGGAGGTCGTTAGGCTCGCTCGGCGTTTGCGCGCGGCCAGATCGCAGCGCAGGCCAATCGCGCTCCCTCGGCTCGGTGGCGCCGAGATCGCGCTCGATGGCATGCTGGCGGCGCTTGGCTTTTCCGTCCGGCGTGACGATTCGCTCGACAGCAGCGCGGAGCACCTGCAGACGACTGACACACCGATGCTCGGACTCGCGTTAGGCTTGTTCAAGGCGTTGCAGCTGCTCGAAATCGACACCGGCTTCGACGCACTGCGCGAGTTCACCGTCATCGACTTCGAGACGACGAGCAAGGACCCGGCCCGTGCCGAAATCATCGACATCGGTGCTGTTCGTGTGCGTGATGGTCAGTTGATAGCGGAGTATGGGACGCTCGTTAGGCCGCGCGCCGAGATTCCGCTGGCGGCGTCCGAAGTGCACGGGATTCATAATGAGGATGTCGCGAACGAGCGGCCGTTCAGAGACGTGTGGCCCGAGTTCCGCGCATTCTGCGGCGACCTCACGCTCGTTGCACATAACGGCTACCACTTTGATTTCAGAGTTCTCGAGCGCGCTGTCCGTGAGGACGATCCTGCCTATGAAATAGGCGGATCGTTCGACACATTGCTGCTCGCGCGCGATCTCGTGCGTACAAGCTGCAAGCTCGTGGAACTGGCGCACGCCTTCGGCATCGACCCTGGCCGTTCGCACCGCGCGCTCGATGACGCGCGAACGCTCGCCAAGGTCTTTGTGAAGCTGAAGGAAGCGCAGGCTGCGCGCGCGCGAAAAACAGCACTCGTCAACCTGCTCGACCAGCTTGGCATCGCTCTGGCGTTGGCCGCCCAAACTTCGCTCTGCGACGAAGCGAAGCTCTTTCGCGATTTCTCGGGGGTGTATGCGCTTGGTCGTTATAGCAGCGCCCTCGACTGGTACGAGCGCGAGGCCGCTGATGACGAAACGGTGACGTCTATCAACGACGTGATCGACGCGTTAGGCGGCTATGACCGGATGCTCAAGATCCGCGCCGAGAAGACTGCGGTACAGTTGTATCCCAACATCATGGTTCGGCTGGAGCGTTTGCTCGCTCACATTCCAGACGGACCGCTGGAGGACCAGATCGCGGCGTTTGTCGAGCGCATCCTGCTTTCGACGAAGTCCGAAGGAGTCGAGCCCGACCCCGATCGAGTGAATCTCTTGACGCTGCATTCCACGAAGGGACTCGAGTTCTCACGCGTGTACATCGTGGGTGTCGAGGACGGCGAGCTTCCCGGACTCGATCGCAAGGGCAATCTCAAAATGCACGAGATGGAGGAGGCGCGACGCTTGCTTTACGTCGGCATGACGCGCGCGAAGGACCGTCTCGTCATGACGCGCGTGGCGAGCCGCGCCGGAAACGCGACCCTGGGGCACAAATTCCTCGACGAGATGGGACTAACGCCGAGCGCTCCCACCTAACGATCCTCTGCGAACACACGAGTGTCCCCGGCGCGAGTGAATGCCTCGACCGCCGGCGGACCCGAGCCATCCGCGTGGTCGTGCTTGAAGTACACGTACGCCTCGCTCCACGGCTGCGCTGCGACAAACGCGCGCCAATGCGCCAGCGCGGGCTCGGCGTAATCGAATCGATGCAGCCGCAAATATCCCCACGATGCAGTGGAGATGGCCGGCGAACGAAAGTCCTCCTGCTCGCCGATGCATAACGCGACGTCGCGCGCGCGCAATTCGGCGAAGACGTCATCGGCGAACCAGCTGTCGTGCCGGAACTCCATCGTGAATCGCCGTTCGCGAGGGAGCAACGCCAGAAAGGCGCGCAGGCGATCCAGGTCCTTCTGGAGATCCGGCGGCGTCTGAAAGAGAATCGGGCCCAGGCGGCCGCCTAACGTGGCTGTACTGCTCAGCAGAAACCCGAGCGGCCTCGCCGATTCGGGCTTGAGCCTCGAGAAGTGCGTGATGCTGCGGCTCGCCTTGATCGCGAACGTGAAGCCGTCGGGGACCTGCGACGCCCAATTCGCCAGCAGTTCCTCGCGCGGCAACTTATAGAACGTGTTGTTGATCTCGACCGTGGGATAGCGGCTGGAGTAGAAGCCGAGCATCGCGTCGTCCTTTGTCCCCTCGGGGTAGAAGACCCCCTTCCACTCCTTGAACGCGAAGCCGCTCGTCCCCACCCGGAGCTTCACGACACCTTCTTTTTCTTCCCGGGCGCAGCGGCCTCGCTCGCGGACGCGTCTTTCGTTAGGCTTGCCTTGAGCGCTTCCATGAGGTCGATGATCTTCGTGCCACCGTCGGTCTTGGCGTCAGCCGTGATGTCCTGACCGTCGATCTTGCGCTGAATGGCCTCCATCACGCGCTCGCGAACCGTGTCGTGATACTTGGTCGGCTCGAAGTTGTCGACTGACGTTTGCTCGATCAGCTGCTTCGCCAACGCGAGCTCCGTCGCCTTCACATCGCCTTCGGGTACGGGCACTTCATCCGTCGATCGCAGCTCGTCGGCGTAATGCAACTGCTCCATAACGAGCACGCCGTCGCGCGGACGCAGGAGCACGAGATGCTGCTGCCCGCGCGCGGCGAATTGGCCTAACGCGGCGCGTCCGGTTTCTTGCAAAGCCTTCGCGAGCAGGCGATAGGCGCGGTCGCCGCCCTTGTCGGGCCCCAGGTAGTAGACCTTGTCGAGGTATTCGCGATCGACCTTCGCGAGCGGGACGAACTCCACCACGTCGATCGTGCTCGTCGCTTTTTCTTCGAGCACCTTTAGCTCGTCCGGCGTGAAGATCACGTACTGATCCTTCGCGAACTCGTAGCCCTTCACCGTCTCTTCGCGCGCGACGGTCTCGTTGTCTTTCGTGCAGGTATAGTGCTGCTTCAGGCGCGAGCCGCACTTCTTGTGCAGCATGTTGAACGACACGCTCGCCCTCGACTCGGCTGACGAATACACCTGGACGGGGACCGAGACGAGCCCGAAGGATATGGTTGCGGTGCTGATTGATCGGGCTGGCATGGCAGTAAGGAGAAGACGGAGTGGGATGGAAAAGCTACTACGTTCTGTGCGACAGGGGCGGTGGCGCTGGCAGCGATGCTTCAGCTCGCGGATGCTTGCAAGGGAATCGCGACGCTCTCGACGATGTTCGAGCCGGCTTCGGGGAAGAGGGTGAAGAACTCCTCGTTCGGCGGCTGCGTCTGAAGGCCGACGGGCGATCTTCCCGGGCCCGCGGTGCCGCCTTACGCGCCGCGCCGCCGCTTCGCAAGGGGCTTGTCCGTCCACAGCGGACAAGCAAAGAGGAGAGCACACCCTTCTCGCCACTGCCAAGATATCGCGCACCGGGGGGCTTGCAGCAAGTCACGGGTCGTGACGCATAATCGCCGGCCGAACCCAGAGCTTGTGCAAAGGAGAGGCACAAAATGCGTGTGTTGTTGTCGATGTATGGGCGTCGCAGGAACGTTGAACCGGTGGTGGGACTCGCGGTGCGGCTGGGGACGGTGTGGCGATGACCGAGCATGCCGTAGTGATTGCCGGAGGAGGTCCGACAGGGCTGATGTTGGCGGGCGAGTTGTCGTTGGCTGGAGTCGACGTCGCCATCGTCGAACGACGCCCCAATCAAGAACTCGCCGGCTCACGCGCAGGCGGTCTGCAATCACGCACCATCGAAGTCCTCGATCAGCGTGGAATCGCCGATCGGTTCCTCTCGGAGGGGCAGGTGTTTCAAGTCACGGCGTTCGCCGTGACTCGGTTGGACATCAGCGATTTTCCCACGCGACACAACTACGGGCTTGCCCTGTGGCAAAAACACATCGAGCGGATAATGGCCAGCTGGGTGGGCGAGCTGGTGGTGACCTTCTATCGCGGACGTGAGGTGACAGGCTTCGCGCAGGACGACACCGGCGTCGACGTCCAGCTGTCCGACGGCCAACGCTTAAGGGCGCTGTATCTCGTTGGGTGCGACGGGGGACGCAGTCTCGTCCGTAAGGCAGCGGGCATCGACTTCCCCGGTTGGGATCCGACCACGAGCAGCATCCTCGCCGAGGTCGAGATGACCGAGGAGCCGGAAACGGGCATCCGCCGCACGCCATCGGGCACGCATGCGATCGGCAAGGTGGAGTACGAGATCAAGGACGGCCAGATCATCTATGGAAAGGGCGGCAAGGTGGGGGTCATGCTGACCGAGTCGCAGGTCGGAAACACGGACGAGCCCACGCTGCGCGATCTGAGCGAGGGGCTCATCGCCGTGTACGGGACCGACTACGGAATCCACAGTCCCACCTGGATCACCAGGTTCACCGACACGACTCGACAGGCCGCGACCTACCGCAAGGGACGAATCCTGCTGGCCGGCGACGCCGCCCACGTGCATTCGCCAATCGGTGGACAGGGACTCAACACCGGTGTGCAGGATGCGGTGAACCTCGGATGGAAACTGGCCCATGTGGTCAAAGGCACAGTCCCGGAAAGTCTCCTCGATACCTACCATGCCGAGCGCCACCCGGTCGGGGCGCGCGTGCTGCAGAGTACGATGGCGCAGGTCGCGCTTCACCGCCCGGACGACCGTACGGCGGCAGCGCGCGACATCTTAGCCGAGCTACTCAAGATGGACGAGCCACGCAAAAGAATCGCGGCGCAGATGTCCGGCCTGGACATTCACTACGATCTCGGCGAGGGACATGCGCTACTCGGACGTCGCATGCCAGATCTCGACCTGGTCACGCCTAACGGTTCGCTGCGGGTCTTCACCCTGCTGCACGTTGCGCGGCCGGTGCTCCTCAACCTCGGTGAGCCCGGGGGATTCGACATCACTCCATGGGCGGATCGGGTTCAGTTAGTCGACGCCAAATACGATGGTACGTGGGAGCTTCCGGCGATCGGCGCGGTCACTGCTCCGACCGCCGTGTTGATTCGGCCTGACGGATACGTGGCGTGGGTCGGAGACGTCACCGAGCCGGGGCTCGTCAACGCGCTAACCACCTGGTTCGGGCCGCCTAACGCCGCGTAGCGAACGGGCGTCGAGCGAAACCGTGGAGAGGTTTGACGAAACCGAGCCTAGCAGGCGTCGTATGGGAATCCCATATGACAAATCCCCTGGCTGAAACCTCTCCTAGCACACGAGGACGAATTCTCGCTGCGCTCTATTTGTTCGTCATCATCGGCGGAATCACCGCCTAGGCTTTCATTGCCGATCAGCTGGTCGTTCGCGACGACGCCGCGAGGACCGCGGCAAACATTCTAGCCAACAAGTCGCTCTACCGGCTCGGCTTCACGATCTTCATGCTCGAGATGGTCGCGCAGGTCGGTGTGTCCGCGATGTATTACGACCTGTTGAAACCAGTCAACCGAAGCGCCGCCCGCATCTCCGCGATCATCGGACTGACCGGCTGCGGCATCAAGACCTTTGCGCGCCTGTTCTACTATGCGCCGCTGATCCTGCTCCGGGGGGCATCGTACCTGTCAGCATTCCCGCCGGCGCAGCTGGAGGTGCTGTCTCTCGCCTTCATCAAGATCAACAACCAAGGGGCGGCCATGGCACTCATTTTCTTCGGATTCGAGACGTTGCTCCGGGGTTGGCTGCTGTTCAAGGCCGAATTCCTCCCGCGCTTTCTCGGTGTACTGTCGATGGTCTCCGGACTCGGCTGGCTCACTTACCTCTGGCCGCCGCTCGGCTCCCAGGCGTTCATTGGGGTCGCGCTCTTCGCGATCACAGGAGTGATCGCAACGGTCGGATGGCTCTTCATCCGCGGTGTGGACGACGTGAAGTGGAAAGAGCGCGCCGCGCTGGCGGCAACCTCGATCTGGCGATGAAGTGAGGGGAGGCGCGTATTGCGCGTTTGGGAAAGCGTCCTTGTATCGGAGTGGAAAGGAATAGCTTCTTTTTGGAACTGCTTGTCGTTCAAGCGGTTTCCGGTGCTGCGAGCACGGCGTACGTTGGAGCTATCCGCACACATAAGCGTTGATCCGCGGTGAACGCCTTCTGACCAGCGCATGCCCGACGACGGAAAGGACAGCCTCAGTACCTACCGCGCCAAGCGCTCCGCAGACCGGTCCCCGGAGCCAGTTGGGACTGTAGCCGAGGACGAGGGGCGACTGTTCGTCGTCCACAAGCACGCGGCTAGACAGCTCCACTGGGACCTGCGGCTCGAGATGGACGGAGTGCTCAAATCCTGGGCTGTGCCGCGCGGCCCGTCATACGATCAGGACGATAAGCGCCTGGCAGTTCGCGTCGAGGACCATCCGCTCGAGTACGGCGACTTCGAGGGGATCATTCCCGCGGGGAACTACGGCGCCGGGGGGATCATCGTCTGGGATCGCGGCGAATGGGTGCCGCTCGAGGATTACAAAGAAGGCCTCGAGAAGGGAAAGCTCCTCTTCGAGCTCAAAGGCTACAAGCTCCACGGAAAGTGGACACTCGTGAAGATCAAGAAGGCCGATAAGGAGTGGCTGCTCATCAAGGAGCGCGACTCCTGGATGAAAAAGCCAGGCGACGAGTTCCCCGAAGAGTCAGTGCTCTCCGGTTTGACCGTCGAAGAAGTGAAGGCCGGCGACACGCCGGCGTCGAAAGTCCGCAAAGTGCTGGAGGAGACCGATGCGCCGCGCGGGCGCGTCGATCCAGCCAAAGTGCAGTTGACCCTCGCCGAGACGCGCGACGACGCCTTCAAGCGCGACGACTGGATCTTCGAGCTCAAGCTCGATGGCTATCGTCTGCTCGCCGCGAAGTCGCATGGGGAAGCCCTTTTGCTCACGCGCAACGGCAACGACTACACGGCCGTCTTCCCGGAAGTCGCGCGCGCGATCCAGGCGCTTCCGTTCGAAGCAGGAATCGTCGACGGCGAAGTCGTCGTGCTGGACGATGGCGGGAAGCCGCGTTTTTCGCTCCTGCAAAAGCGCGGGCGCCTAACGATTCCAGGTGACGTTAGGCGGGCGTCTGTGGAGCTTCCGGCCGCGTTCTTCGTCTTCGATCTCATCGCCTTCGAAGATTTCGACGTGCGGCCACTTCCGCTCGTGCAGCGCAAGCAGCTCCTCGCCGACCTCACGCCCAAGATCGGCGCGGTGCGGTACCTGGAGCACATCGCGCGCGACGGCGAGGCGTTCCTGGAGCAAGTGACGGCCATGGGGCTCGAGGGAATCATCGCGAAAAAGGCGGACGCGCCGTACCGGGGCGGACGCAGTCCGCAATGGCTCAAGATCAAGGCGGAGAAAACAGGCGACTTCGTCATCGTCGGCTTCACTCAGCCGAAAGGGAACCGCAGCGGACTGGGCGCGCTCCAGCTCGCCGACTACGTGAATGGTGCGCTGGTGTACGCCGGCCGCGCCGGCACCGGTTTCAATGACCAACTCTTACGCGATCTGCGCGAGCTCTTCGAGCCGCTCGTACGCAAAGATCCGCCGTGTCACGGTCCGGTCGTCGAGCCTAACGCGGAACCTCGACCGAGCGAGGCGATCCCCGAGACCAGAACGACCACGTGGATCGAGCCGCGATATGTGTGCGAGGTGCGCTTCCGCGAGTGGACACCGGACGGAGTGCTGCGGCACCCCGCGTTCCTGCGCATGCGCGACGACAAGCAGCCGCACGACTGCGAGCGTCAGGGTTGGAGCGAACCGGCTGCGGTACCTAACGAGAATGCGGGTAGCAAGGTTGTCACGGAGTCGCCGCCAGCTCCCAAGGCCAAAGTGCAGAACCCGATCAGCCTCTCCAATCTGAACAAAATCTTCTGGCCCGCGGAGAAATACACGAAGGGCGACCTGATCGAGTACTACAAGGGCATCGCGCCGTGGATTCTGCCATATCTCAGGAATCGTCCGGTCGTGATGACGCGATTCCCGGACGGCATCGACGGGAAGTCGTTCTATCAAAAAGACGCGCCGGAGTTCGCCCCTGATTGGATCCGCACAGTGGGCATCTGGAGCGAAGACACGCAGCGCGAGATCCGCTACTTCGTCTGCGGCGACGAAGAGTCGCTGATTTATATCGCGAACCTGGGATCCATTCCGCTGCACATCTGGATGAGTCGAGTGGACTCCCTGCAACTCCCTGACTGGTGTGTTATCGACCTGGATCCCAAGGAAGCACCGTTCAAGGATGTGACCGAATCGGCGCAGGTGTTGCACAAGATTTGTCAGGAGATCGGGCTGCCCGATTATGTCAAGACGACGGGGAAGTCGGGGCTGCATATCCTCTTGCCGTTAGGCCAGCAGCTGACATACGAGCAAACTCGCACGTTAGGCGAGCTGCTCGCGCGACTTGTCATCAAGCAGCTGCCGAACACGACAACGATCATGCGTCACGTGACGAAGCGCGGCGACAAGGTGTATCTGGATTACTTGCAGAACCGCACCGGCCAGCTGATCGTCGCGCCGTTCAGTGTGCGCCCGCTCCCAGGCGCCGCGGTGTCGATGCCGCTCGAATGGGATGAGGTGGACCACTCGCTGGATCCCAAGGCCTTCACTATCAAGACGGCGATCGAGCGCATGGAGCGGCTCGGGAAGGATCCCGTGGCGCCGGTGTTGGGTGGGAGCCCCGATCTCATGGAAGTGCTGGCGAAGCTGGGCAGCATGATGGGAGCCTAACGATGAGCACCGAGCAATGGCGCGTACGCGTGTCCGACGGGGAAACGAGCGCGCTGCTGGATGCGGCCAGCGGTGGCGGACGTATTGTGTTCGTCTGCGGCCATGGCGCTGGCGGCAGCATGCAAGACCGCTCCATGGTTGCAGCCACAGGTGAGTGCGTTAGGCGAGGCCTGCACGTGGTGCGCTTCAACTTTCTCTACACGGAGAATCGCAGCGGCCGCCCCGATCCGATGCCCCTGCTCAAGGATTGCTACTCAGCCGTCGTGGCCGATGTGCGTGAACGACTGAAACCGGAGGTGCTGATAGTTGGCGGACGCTCGATGGGAGGTCGCGTCGCGTCAATGCTGGCTGCCGATGGCCTCGATTGCGCGGGACTTCTATTGCTTGCGTACCCGCTGCACCCGCCCAAGCGCCTCGATCAACTGCGCGACGCGCATCTGCCGGCGATCCGCGTGCCGGTGCTCTGCTTCAACGGCACGCGCGATGAGATGTGCACGCGCGAGTTGATGGATCGCGTGCTCGAGCGGGTGCAGACTCGCTGGGAGATGCACTGGCTGGACGGCGCCGATCACAGTTTTCACGTACTCAAACGCTCGGGGCGGAGCGACGCGGATGTGCTTCGGGAAGTTGGAGACGTGAGTGAGCGCTGGGTGCAATCCCTCACGCCGGCGACGCGCTCCGCCTAACGCACTACTGGCCGCGCGCCTTGCGAACGGCGAGTGACTCGCGCTCGGCTTCCAAACGTTTGGTCTCTTTCTGAAACTCGGCGAACTCGGCCCACTGCTGTGCCGCCGGCGACGAGCCGACGCCCTCCTTGGCTGCGCGCTGGCGCTGATCTTCCAGCCCGCGCAGCGAGCCGGATATCCGCGTCGGGACGAGCCCGAAAACGAACACCGCGATGACCAGAATTACGAGCCCGAAGGCGATGCGCATCGACCACGACATTGAGCCCCCACGAGGACGCGTTGCGTCAGTACAGACGATCGACAAGGGATTCCGTCGCGGCCGAATAGACCGTTTTGTCACGCCGAGCGATGAGGTCACTAAAGCTCTCGGCTAACGGTTCACCGTGGATAGCCCGTCAGGTACCCGACAGCTTACTGATAGCTAGGAACTGCCCACTGTCGTCTGACAGCTTTGGTTAGCGTCGCCTACGACTCTTGACGCGGGCTAAAAGCCGGTAAGCCACTGCCTAACGCGATAGATCTCCTCGCTCATCGCGCGACGGGCGCTGAAGTCACGCTCCAGTCCGGCCAGCAAATCCTCGGCATCAATCTCATAGTCGTCGCCTTCGCTGTTCCAGCTGCGGCTGGTCCATTCGCGCACGCGCACCTGCCCACCTTCAGGGCGCCCAATCAGCAACAGGCGCTCCGGCTCACCGTGACCGCCGGCGACACGCAGCGTGAGAAACTCGCTGGTCGCGTCATGATGCTCCAATTCGCTGTGCGCGTGCGGACGCGACACGTGTCCGTTCGCCGCATGATCGTGATGCCGGCGTACATTCTGCCGCGACAATGATGGCGAGATCATAGCGGTATCCTCCGGTCGATGACCATCGCCGCGAACAGGAGTGCCAAGTAGAGCAGGGAAAACTTGTACAGCTTCCACGCCGCCCCGCTCCACTCCACACCTTGTGCGCGACGCACGCGCCACACACCATGCACCAGAGCCAAGTCGAGCGCTAGAGCGCTGCCGAAGTAGATCCAACCGAGTGCAGCGAACGCGACAGGAAGAAGCGTGAGCGCGACGAGAATACACGCATACCAGAGCATCTCGTCCTTCGTCTCACGCTCGCCCCACACGTTAGGCGCCATCGGCACACCGGCGCGCGCGTAGTCCCGCTGCTTGAGCAGAGCGAGCGCCCAGAAGTGCGGGGGCGTCCAATAGAAGACGATGAGGAAGAGATACCACGCCGTGAGATCGAGCGAGCCGCTGACCGCGGCCCAGCCCACAAGCGGCGGGAAGGCGCCGGCCGCGCCGCCGATCACGATGTTCTGCGGCGTCGATCTCTTGAGCCAACGGGTGTAGATGAACACGTACGAGTAGAAGCCGCCGAGCGCGAGCGCTGCGGTGAGAACGTTCACGAACGCCGCGAGCAACCACGTCGCCGCTGCGGCCAGCGCGACGCCGAAGGCGAGAACGGCGGCGGGCGCGAGCCGGCCGCTCGGGATCGGGCGCAGTCGCGTGCGAGCCATCGTCTCGTCGATGTCGCGATCGAGATACATGTTGACGGCGTTCGCGCCGCCGGCCATGAGATAGCCGCCTAACGCCACGAGCAGAACCGTCGTCCATCCCGGAGTGCCGGCGACGTACATCGGCGCGATCGTGGTGACGAGGAGGAGGGAGATGATGCGCGGCTTCGTGAGCGACACGAAGTCACCCACCATGGTATTCTTCGTCACCGCGGACGCCGTCGCGTGCGTCATGCGCGCGCTTCCGCCGCCGATCCGACAGGGCCTGTCACCTGAGCGCGTGCCTTTTGCGGCGCGCTACGCTGTGCCACGATCGTGAGCGACACGACGAAGAGCCAGATCAGCGTACCCACCGCTTCGTGGAGCGAGCGCAAGACCAACGGCAGGTTGAGCTCGACGAGTGCGGCCGCGATCACGATCTGCAGCACGATGGCGCCCAACGTTAGGCGCGCGAGACCGACCACGCGCGTCTCCTGCCGGCGCTGCACCTGAAACGCCAGTGCAGCCGAGTGTAAGAGGAGCAGCAATGCCAGGACGCGGTGCGTGTACTGCACGTGCTGAACCGGGATACTCGGCCAGAACGCGCCGTTGCACAACGGGAAGCCGCCGCACGCCGTGTTCGCTCCAGGGACGTGTGCCGTCAGTGCGCCGAGTACGAGTGCGAGGAATACCAGCGTGCTGGCGGCATAGGCTGCGCGCAGCGTGCGCGATGAAACACTCGGCGCCGGTAGTGTGGCGCGATTCGGCGCGCTGGTTCGATGGATGACGCCGAGCAGGACGGCGAGCAGCGACATCGCGATCGCGAGGTGCGTGACGATCACTGCTGTGTTCGTGAGCTCGAGTTTGACGGTAGCGGCGCCAAAGAGTGCCGCGACGACGACAAGCCCTGCCGCGAGCAATGTCGCACGCAGCACGCCACCTGGTCCGTTGACGCCTGCGACACGTCGCCTAACAAACGCGAGCAATGCAAGGAGAACAATGGCAACGGTCAATCCTGCGGCGATGTAGCGGTGTGTGACCTCGATGATGAGATCGGGGCGCTCGAGCGGCGGAACCCATTGACCGGAGCATCGAGGCCATGAGTCGCCGCAGCCCATGCCAGAGCCAGTGATCCGTACGATCGCGCCAAAGACGATCTGTCCGAATGCGAGCGCCAGAGTCACCCATGCGAGGCGGCGTAGCGTGGTCATGGCGCCGACTCCGCGTGCACGTGTGACTCGTTAGGTCGAGCGCTGAGCGCGCGCCATGTGAAAGCGAGCGTCGCGCTCAGCGCGAGTACGGGGAGCGCGATCCAGACGAATTCGCTCGCGCGCGGGCGTCGCGTGGCAGCGGCGGCCGGTGTGCGGCCGGCCCACCACGCGCGCAGAATCATTGTTTGCCCGAACACGAGAAGCGCCGCGGCGCTCCAAAAGATCAAAGACTTCACTGTTGTCGTAGTTGAGAAGGGAATGATTGCCGCGCAGTCGAGTCGAGCGCTAGGAGGCACCGCGCGGACGACGTCACAGCGCATGGTGAGCCTTGCTCCTAGCGCCTGGCTCATCGCTTCGAGTAGGATTGCGCCCCATGACGACTCCCCCAGCGACGCGCGACCCAGGCGCGCTGCCCCGACGCATCGGCCTGTGGAGCGCCGTGGCCATCGTTATTGGCTCGTGCATCGGCTCCGGCATTTTTCGGACGCCTGCGAGCGTGGCAGACCGAATCCCGGGCCCGCTGCCGCTCATTGCTGTGTGGGTGGTCGCGGGGATCTTCGCGTTGTGTGGAGCCCTCAGCTTGGCGGAAGTTGCCAGCGTGTTGCCGCGCACAGGAGGGTTCTACGCCTTCTTGCGTGACGGCTGGTCGCGGCTCTTGGGCTTTCTCTTCGGCTGGTCGCAGCTGGTCATGGTCCGAGCGTTCGCGTTAGGTGCGATCGCTATCACCTTTGCGGAGTATTTCCTGCGTGTTCTCGGGTACGATCCGACGGTGGCGCCGTACGACCGCATCGCGCACTACCTCGCGGCGGTCGCGATCGTGCTGACCGCGACGTTCAACATTGTGGGCGTGCGCTGGGGCGCGCTGGTGACTAGCCTAACGACGATCGGGAAGACCGCCGGCCTTGCGTTTGTCATCATCATCGCATTCGCGATCGCACTACCGCAGACCGGCGGCAACTTTACACCGGCTACACCGCCCGGAAGTTTCGCGATGGGCGCGTTCGGTCTGGCACTCGTCTCGTGCCTCTGGGCGTACGACGGCTGGGGCGATATCAGCTACGTGGCCGGCGAAGTGCGCGAGCCGCAACGCAATTTGCCGCGCGCGCTCATCGGCGGCACGCTCACGGTCATTGTGATCTACGTGCTGGCGAACCTGGCGTACCTCGCGGTGCTGCCAGTCGAGCAGATCCGGACATCCAAACTCGTGGCGGCCGATGTGGCGCAGGCGGTGATTGGACGCCCGGGCGCGGTGATCGTCTCTCTGACTGTCATGGTGTCGACATTCGGCACCCTGAGTGCCGTGCTGCTGACAACGCCGCGCATCCTCTTCGCGATGGCGGACGATGGACTGTTATTCAAGCCCATCGCCAAAGTTCATCCGCGGTACGAGACGCCGTACATGGCGATTGGTCTGGTGGCCACGTTAGGCTCGATCTTTGTGCTCTTTCTGCCGTTCGAAGACCTGGCCGATTTCTTCGTGACGGCGATGATCCCGTTCTACGCGTTAGGCGTCGCTGCGGTGTTCCCTTTGCGTCGCCGTGGCGCCGTGTCGGCGTACCGCACGCCGGGGTATCCGATCGTCCCGCTGCTGTTCATCGCATCCGTGGCGTATCTGATGGTCAACGGTCTCGCATCACCTGAATCGCGTAAGACGACGGCCATCATCTTCGCTGTCATCCTTGCTGGCATTCCTGTCTATTACGTCATCGATCGGAAACGTCGCGGTAACGAAGTAGCGCGCACGCCTCAGTAAATAGCTTGACCGGTGCAGCGACCCTGACCAGCTTTGTGCACGCTTAGCGTAACCATAGGTAGCGACCGCACGCTCACCTTTTCCCTCGTCATATGCGCATTCCTCGTCTAGGTCGGGCCATCGCCCTTGCGATCCCGGCGTCACTTGTGCTGCTCGCACACGACGCCGTCGCACAAGGGGTCACGACCGGCGCCATCGCCGGCACGGTCACTGATTCCACAGGTATTCCGCTCGCAGATGTGCAGATCCGCATCCGCAACATGTCCAACGGCGCGATCTCCGGTGGAATGAGTCGCGCGGGTGGTGCGTACATGGTGCAAGGCCTCGAAGTCGGCGGGCCGTATGAAGTCGTCGCGCGCCGCATCGGCTTCGCGCCATCCAGCAAGGACGGTATCCTCGTCAAGCTCTCCCAAGTCACGCGCGTCGACTTCCGCCTAACGCAAGCCGCGACGCAGCTGCAGGCCGTGACCGTCGTTGCGACAACGGGCGCGGAAGTGTTCGCGGCGAGCAATCAAGGGCTCAAGTCGATCGTCTCGGACACGTCGTTGCAGCGCATCCCGTCGATCAATCGCAACATGGTCGACTTCGTGAAAATGGTGCCGCAAGTATCTGCATCAGGCCCGGGTTACTCCGCCGGCGGTATGTCGAACCGGATGAACAACGTGCAGATCGACGGCGCGACCGAACGCGACGTCTTCGGCCTCGGAGCAACGGGTCAACCCGGTGCTCAAGCGAACGCGCGCTCCGTTCCGATCGAGTCGGTGAAGGAGCTCCAGGTCGTCCTCGCGCCGTTCGATGTACGCCAGGGCAACTTCGGCGGTCTCCTGCTCAACGCCGTCACCAAGAGTGGAACCAACGACCTGAGAGGGACAGTCTACTATTACTATCGCAACGAGAAATTCGGCGCTGACACGAACATCCTGCGCGCTACGCCCTACGAGCGCAAGAACTGGGGCTTCTCGTTAGGTGGACCCATTATCAAGGACAAGCTACACTTCTTCGTCAACCCCGAGTTCGAGGACGAGAACTCGCCGGTAACGGGACCATACGCCGGCCAGCCGTCCAACGCGACTGTCGCGTTCCCGATATCAGAGACAGATCGTGTCCGCTTCGAGCAGCTCATGCAGCAGCAGGGGCTCACTCAACTCGGCACCGCCGGCTACGTCAACATCCCCAATCCGGTCGACAACTTGTTCGGCCGGCTGGACTGGCGCCTGAACGACGTGCATCGCCTCGTTATGCGGTACAACTACGGCACCGCCGACCGGCTGCGGCAGCAAAATGGCCGGAACCAGAGCACCGTCGTGTACTCCAGCAACTTCCACGACTTCAGCTCGAAGAAGCACGCGCCCGTTGTCCAGCTCTATTCGAACTTCGCTGGCGGCTCCTTCAACGAACTGTTCATCGGCTACAACAAGGTCAAAGACCTGCGACCAGCGGCGGTTATTTATCCGCAAGTCACCGTGACTGTTCCCAGACCAGGCGGCGGCAATGCATCGGTGATCGCGGGCGCAGATCAGTTCTCGATGGGGAACGAGCTCGAGACCGAGACATTCGAGTTCACCGACAACTACACGAAACCGTTAGGCAATCACACGCTCACCTTCGGCACGCGCAACGAGCTCGTGAAGCTGCGTAACTTGTTCACGCAGAGCAGCTACGGTGTATGGTCCTTTATCAGCCTGGACAGTCTCGCCGCAGGAAACGCTAGATCGTATCGTCGCGCGTTCATACTGCGCGACGGTGGCAACGTGTACTTCAATGCGTTACAGAGCGCGTGGTATGCGCAGGATCAATGGCGCGTGAGTGACAGGCTGAACATGAACATCGGCCTGCGCTTCGACATGAGCCGCTTCCTCAAAGACGTGGCGTACAGCGCGCCGATCGACAGCGCGTACGGCCGCCGCACTGATGACATCCCCAAATCGTCGTTGCAGATCTCGCCGCGCATCGGCTTCAATTGGGACATCACGGGCAATCAGACGAACCAGCTGCGCGGCGGATTCGGCCTCTTCGTCGGAACACCACCGTACGTGTGGATGGAGAACGCGTACATCAACAACGGCGAAATCATCACGTTCTTGAACTGCCGCACGGGTGGTAGCGTCGATTCGGCGCCAGCGTTCACGGCGAATATCGCTGCGCTACCGACCACGTGTCGCGGAGGCAAAGGCTCACGTCCAATCGGTGCGGTAAATTTCCTGGACAAGGACCTCAAGTTCCCGCAGCCGTTGCGCGCTTCACTCGCGTATGACAGGCAGCTGCCGTGGGATCTCGTCGGGACAGTCGAAGGACTGTACTCGAAGACGCTGAATCAATTGTTCTTCGTGAACCGCAACCTCGCGGGACCGCAGGGCACGGACCGATTCGGACGTACGCTGTACGGTACTGTCATAGCAGCGAACAATGGTCTGTCGACTCCGATACTGCCAGCCGCCGTGCTCGCACGCGGCGGGGCCAGCCGATTCAGCGAAGCGATCGACATCGAGAACCAGAGCAAGGATTACGCGTACTCCCTAACGACGCAGCTGCGAAAGCGCTACTCGAACAACTGGGAGGGGCAGGTCGCGTACACATTCTCGCGTGCTCGCGACGTGCAGAGCTTCACATCCTCGACGCACATCTCGAACTGGCGCTTTGGGCGCACGCTCGCGGGGCGGCAGGAGGACGCCGACCTGGGCATCTCGCTGTTCGACCAGCCGCACAAAGTCTCCGCCAGCGCGTCGTACACGTTCGAGTGGCTGAACCGCAAGCTCAACACCGACCTCTCGCTCTTCTACGCCGGTGTGTCGGGCGCGCCGCACGACTACGTATACAACTCGTCAGGCGGCTCGGGCGACAATAACGCCGACGGCGCGACGCTGAACGACCTGATCTACGTGCCGTTGAATGCAAACGACGCCAACGAGATCCAGTTCCGGGCGTCGGGGAGCACGACGGCAGCGGCGCAAGCCCAGGCGTTCGAAAACTTCATCAAGAACTCCGAGTGCTTGAGCAAGTATCGCGGTCAGATCCTGCCGCGCAACGCGTGCCGACTGCCGTTCTCGAATCAGGTGGACTTCTCGCTACGTCAGGGCATCAACGTCTTCGGCAGCAACCGCCTAACGGTGACGTACGACATCTTCAACGTCGGCAACCTGCTCAATAAGAACTGGGGCAAGATTCAGGTCGCTGAAGCCAGCTCCAATTCCAACGTGCCGATCATCACACACGTGGGGCAGACGAGCGCTGATGCCAGGACAGCCACGGGCATCTACACCTTCAACACGGCGCAGAAGGAGTACATCGAGGGTCTGTTCGTCTCCAACTTCTGGAGATCGCAGCTGTCCGTAAGGTGGAGTTTCTAAAGCGGCCAGAGGCCAGAGGGGCGCCACGCGGCGCCCCGCTGTTCTTGTCGACCGTCGGCGCGCCTAACTACTCGGCGCGCATTGCCACGGTGGGATCGACGTTGAGTGCGCGACGCGCGGGGACGTAGCCCGCGACGAGCGCGACAATCGCGAGCGCAAGCGGCACAGCAATGAACGTCACCGGGTCCGCCGCACTGACCCCATACAACTGCGAGGCGATCAAACGGCCGAATCCGAGCGCGGCAACAACACCAATCGCGCCACCAATGGCTAATAGGCGCGCGGTCCCACCCAGCACACTACGGAGCACATGTGCCGGCCGCGCGCCTAACGCCATGCGAACACCGATTTCACGCGTCCGCTGCGCGACGAGATACGACGTCACGCCGAACATCCCGAGGCCAGCGAGCAGCGCGGCGATGCCGCCGAGGACGGCCATGAGTGACGCGCCGATCCGCGCCGGAATCAGGACGACGCGCATGTTCTCGGCCGTTGGCCGAACGATGGGCGGCGCGATGACCGGGTCGA
>Ga0187892_10000938_pt1 | contig 72000 bp, 63 predicted proteins | sample MA1701073metaG_FD_139345 | JGI IMG/M metagenome (GOLD analysis project Ga0187892, IMG submission 139345) | Bio-ooze microbial communities from a basaltic lava cave in the Kipuka Kanohina Cave System on the Island of Hawaii, USA - MA170107-3 metaG ...
ACCCTACAACCAAACCAAGAACAACCGGCGCCGATCCAGCGCCGCGCCCAACCTTGCCCCGGCCTCGACGCGGCTGCACAATCCCACTCTCACCGCTGTGCTGGTGAATAGGTCGGGCTAGTCTATTACGCACCTACTAGATTCGAATTATCGAGACCTATGACAGCAGGCGTCGGGATTAGGCTGATTCACCTGCATGACCAAGGTACTCGGGTTGAAACGTTCGTCTACCCCAACAGGATGCAGAGAGGTGGGCCGCAAGAGTTTGTAGTGCGTGGGACTTTGGGTTGCACGGCGATCTCAAATCTCGGCTTTCTTCTACTGAAGATAGTTCAGCCCCCAGTATCGAGGTACCTGGGCGTCCTGATGCTGCTCGACAGAGTACGACTCGTGGAACGGCTCAGGGCCGATTTCGCCGTGGCGGACGATGAGATAATGCGGGCCTGCCGAGACCAGGGGTGCGATCTGGTTCGGATTAACGCGGGCGAGAGTGATTGCGATCAGTATCTTGAGTGCCGCAACCAGGCCGGCACAAGGTGCGATCCAGAGCGCGCCCAGTGCCGCAAGAAAAGATAGGCATTGAGGCTGGCCGAAAATGGCTCATCTATCAGTGCGAGAGGAGAAGGGACGCATCGATCTTGCACCGGCGTACCAGCTTTGCGTGGCCCGATCGTTCCGATACCGCAAGCTGGGCAAAGCAACCAAGATAACTATTGCTGTCGCCGGCGTGCTAATACTGGTTCTTCTTAAGATCTGGACACCGTCTGAAGGGGCGTCGCTCAAGAACATGGTGATCTTCTATACGGTGGTCGCGATCGCTGCGACTGTAAGCCTAGCGTCGGCTGTATCATCTGTATTGGAGTGGGATAAGCTCGGAGCAAAATATGCAACGGCCGCGCGAGCCCTTAGCCGCCTCCAAGACAGGTACACTGAGTTAGACCAACAGCGCCCGAACCGGGGCAATCTGGCTCTTGAAACCTGGGGCAAAACAAACGTCTATGCGATTGAGCGTTTGATCGAGGATCCCAACATACCAGATGTGGACTCTGCGTTTGTGATCTCTAACCCTCCGCCATGATTCGGTTCCATGTGCTGGTTGGCAGCTCCTTAGTAGCTTGGGCACACCAATTTGTTTGCTATCAAACAAATCGTTGAGCGCTATTGAGAGTCACCAGATAGGCGCGCGGGAGCGGAACTTCGCGCTTCGAGCTCCCGTTATAAAGCGGGTCATCCCGGCTTTCACTGCAGGATTACGCGTCCGCCTGGGACAAAGATTGCGTCTCTCAATCGATACAACTGGATATAGCGCTCGTAACTCGCTCCATACCGTTTCAATGCATCGTTCACAGCGGCGCGCGCATTTGCTTGGTCTCCACCGGCACGCGCGTATCCAGCAACGTTTCGAGCTTGCGTTGCCTGCTCAGCGTTGTCGCCGGTGCCGCCCTTTTTCTTTGTCAATCCGATGGTGTCGAGCTCTATCTGACGGCCGACACGTATGATGTGCGTACGGCCCGCAGGATCATAGTCATTCGAGTTTGGTGGATCGTACGTCACGCCAAATTCTTCGACATTGTCTTGCAACTTGAAAGAGTAACGCCCACTGGAGTCCGTCTTCGTGGCAGCAAGCTCGCCCCGGTCGCCATCAACCTTTCGAGCGCGAACTGTTACTTCGCCCAGAGATTTGTCCTCCCTGAATACAACGACGCGCCCGCTAACAGCAGTCTCTGCGTGAGCCGCCACCGACTGTAGAAAGATAGTCAGAACTGCGAGAAAAAGGGGGTTAGGGCGCATTGCATACTCCTGCCGGACGATGCTCGCGTTCGACACGGATATTTCTCAGGATTAGATCCGACGCGAGGCTTTTCCCGGATGTAGTTTGGGGCGTGCCACATAGAACTATCGTGACGCCCTTTGATTCGGGATCGAACAAAAGTGGTTCACGAATAAGCCGATTTCCATCAAGCTGCCTCCCGAGATTCGTACATTTGTCGGAAGGCAGATTCCTGAATGGGGTACTGCTGCGCACTTTCCAGTTTCCCGAAGCACTACCTGGGTCAAAATTTACAATGATTCTGTATGTCCTCACGGGTTCTGATGGAGTTAGCGAAAACATCACTGCGGTGGCGGTCGCGCCATAATCCTTACAGACAATTGCAGATGCGTCCGGTGATTGACTTGTCGAGGACTCCCTATGAAATCGAAACTCCAAATATCGAAAGGCGCGACTCTCCCGGCCAACTCGCCAGTGCTGGCAACTTTCGAAGAACCTCAAATCGCAGGTAATCCTTTCGAAGAGAGCGTGTACACCACCTCGCTCGAAAGTCAGCCACAACGCGAGCGCTCCCAACACAAATACAAGAAGTACACCAAGCCGACGCAGGACGGCACGTTGCTGCTTAGCCGCTGCAACTAAGAAGCCGAGCGTAGAACCAATGACCAAAACGGTGTACGTGGCGGTCGCCTCGTCAGCGAATTTGACCACTGTTCCCCATAGTCCTAAAACTCCGGAGATAATGCCAGCAAGCCATAAGAACGCAGTGACAAACGTGGACATTGCTGAGAACCCGAGCGCGCCGCGAGCGGAACGTGTGTTATCGCGTCATGTTAAGATAGTGCTGCATTATCTGAGCGGTCCGCGTGTGCTCAAATGTATTACCGCGTCCAACAATCCTCGACATTTCCCCATCTCCCCGAGCATGCCTTGCGGTTCTTGCCGGCAAGGCTCGCTCCGCCACCAAACGGATAGCTTTTTCTTGTGAATCTTTTGTGCGCCCTGGCTGCTCACGTGTACCTTCAGATAGTTGTTAGCGCGCAGCGTTGTCTTCAACATCTCGCATGACTGCATTCTTGGGCGCCACTTCGTCCTCCCTGATCTAGATTCTTGGCCCTGCCGCGGCCTCGCGAGCTGTCGCTTCGGGCTTTGACTCGCGCGGTCGCTTCTCCCTGTCTTCACGGCCCGTCGCAATTCCGCTGGAGCGGATCTTGGCGACCTTTTGCAGTATCTCGAACCAGAATGGCGCACCGAGCGTTGCCGCCAGCGCGGTCACGCCGAAACCTGCAATCCAGATGACGATATCGAGGATGATGCGCCACGTGGGCACGCCGTTCTGATTCCAGGGCAGGTACTTTTCGTACCACCCGAACGGGATCGAAATCGCTGAGTCCCGCACTTTCAGAATCTCACCGACGTAACTGCACTTTTCGTTTTTTTGGGTCGCGCATCGCAGCGACGTCGCATTCGGTGGAGACCCTTGACGCGATCGATGCAAAGTTGTTCCGCAGCCCCTGATCGCGGGAGAGCACCTCTACGACTGTCACGGCGCTAGCATTGAGAGCAACGGCCGCGAGCAAACCAACAACAAGGCCAATGCGCTGCATCTGGCGCTTGTACCAGCCGGAAACCCGGTCCATTGCTTCGTCAAACCGTTTCGCGAGATTCTCCTCGATAGATTTCTCGCTGATCGACTCGCCTCCGGTCAGGAACTTCGCGAGCTCTTTCACCTGCACGCCAATCCGGGCGCGCAGGCGATCCACGCGCTTCACGAACTCCGCGGCGTCCGTTGCCTTCTTGATGCTTACGAAAGACTCGAGCTTCTTCTCGTAATCGTCGCCGAGCGCGTTCTTGAGCTCGGCTTCAATGGCGGCATTGTCGGTCCAGATTTTCGAGACCGTGTAGTTTCCGGCCGCATCCTTTTCGAAGAAGGTGCCAATGACCGCCTTCGCGAACGTGTTGGACGCCAAATACGAGGGGTCCTTCAGGAACTTCCGCGCCGGCGGCTCCAAATGATCGCTCCATATGCGCCTTATGCGTTCGAACCGATCGTCGCCCCTAAGTGATTGGATGAGCGGATGCTCGTACACCACCCTCTGGAGCAGAGGATCGCCGAGTAACTGCTGAATGCCCGAGCGCAGCGATTTTGCGCGAAGAGCCGCCAGGTTAGAGAGCCATTCGTTGATCGCCGTGCACAACAGGCTGATCAAGAGAAAGACGAATACAAGTCCGATTACTACGTCGAGGATGCAACGTTCGCAGGGATCGTGACCTGCTGGGACAGAAACGTGCTGCCTGCCACACCAAGGTCACCCACCGTCGCCTTCGCGTTGCCGCGCGAGGCATCAGGATACCCGTCGGACTCAATCACGCCTGAGCTGGCTGTCCAGCCGCGCGGTCCCTCCTCGAAGCCCGAGTTGATCAAGAGATTCCGTTCGGGGCCTGACGAAGCCGGTGCGGCGGCTACAGTCGCGGGCTCTCCGAATGTGATGCTCAGGACTGGGTGCAGCTCGAAGCCGTTACGTGCGCGCCCGACCTGTCCGTGGTCGCGATCAAAAAACGCGACGCCGATGATTGTGACCGGGACTTGCATTTCCTCGTCCTGCTCATCTCTGTCGAAGCGAGCCTCGAATTGCTCGCGTGCTTGACGAAGCGACTGTTCCCAGTGGCTACGGTGATTGAGATCGCCTTTCTGACCCATGTAGCATTTCGGGTCAGCGATTTCCGCGATGAAGCTCGTGCCCGTCTCTTTCCCCTTGCTCGCTTTGCCGCCCTTCGAGTACCGCAGGGAGGCATCGGTGATCACGAGGTGGTAGTCCTTGTCGCTCTCGAATTTGAACAGCCGGAGGATGCCGCTGACCTGATAGACGCGCTTCTCTGCGTCAGTCCGAGGCGTATCCTTTCCAATGCCATTTCGTGGATCGGGGAGTGCATTGAGCTGCTGAATGGTGATCGGAATGGGATTGCGTAGATCGACCTCCCTCGCCGCGGGATCCGTCCCGACCTTAACCGCCCATCTCTCGGTTCCACCGCATCGTTGCTGTGCAGGTGCCGTCGCTGGCAGAAGCACGAGTAGCGCGATGGCATAAGTGCTCAGCCTCAATGATTTGTTTCGCACCCGCCCCCTCCCTGTAAACAAGTGCACCCCTCGGTGGAGCCGATCAGCAGCTACTTATGGTAAGCGCGAACGAGTCGATGCGGTGAAGTGATTTGTGTGAGCCAAGTCACTTGACAGCAGAAATCAGAGGTCAAGACCCGGCGATTGTGCGGCACGCCTCGCTAAGGAAGTACGCATGGAAGGCCGGGAGAGATTCTGGAGGGAGGGCGGATTCCGGCGATGCTGGAGGTTGCGGCCAGTGCCTCCTCGAGCCTCTTGTGTACCGACGCACATCGTTTTGGACGGCACGCAATTCCAAAAAAGCGCCCGGTCCACGCATGGACCGGGCTAGTTTGGGAGGAACGCAGACATTCACCGCGATACAACGGACTCAATCGCTGAGCTCCAGGCGGGCACCGGAGCGCGGTCGGCCGGAAATTCGCTCGAAGCGCTAAGCGCCGCTAAATAGAATGGAGCCTTCCATTTCTTGTGATAGTCGAGGGTGAATTTGACATCCTCGGGTGTTACTGGCTGGCCGTCATGCCATCGCATACCCGAGCGGATCGTCAGATCGATCGTCTTGTCATCGAGCACATTCATAGCGCTGGCGGCCCACGGCACAGGTTTGCCGTTCGGCCCGATGCGGAACAGTCGATCGTAGATGATAGAAAGCTCCGCGAACTCGGTCGAGTCGGCGATGGCGATCGGGTTCAGGTGCTTCACATCCACGTTCGAGCCAGTGCGAGAAAAACCGTCGCCCGTTACCTCCATGCTGATGTCGGACCAGAAACCGCCAATGCCCTCGCCTAGCTGCGGGACCAAGCCTTTGAGCTTGTCCGAACGGTGAGCCATCGTCATCTGGGAGTACACAAGCACGGCGCCAGGCTGGTCCTTGAAGATGATCTCTTGCGCTTCGAACACCGGTTTCTTGCGCTCTTCGATATTCATCAAGCGGCTCTGGGCGGTCGCCAGTGCATCCACGCGTTGACGAGGAACATCTCGTAATCATGTTCCATTATGACTTTCTGGATGCCTTGGTTGTAATCGATTGGGTTAGGCACAACCTCCCAACCTATCGCCCTGCAGGATTGTGCGACTAGCCGCGCTATCTCTGGTCGGGCCGGATCGAACTGCGCGGTACTGGTCAAAATGGACCGCTTCTCAATGGGCGCGCCGGTTTGTTGCGCGTGCGCGATGCCGCTGGCGGTCGCGGTAAAGGCTGTTGCACTCACAACGAATTCACGACGGTTCATTTCTAATTCCCCTCGTTGTTCAGGCACAAAACCCTATTGAGCGGCCTGACTAAGTACCGTAGGGGCGTCTGACACGGAGAAAAATGTAAACTTTTATCGCTGCTCATACGCTGATGTTATGTATCTGATCCCCTTGAAGACCCATCCGGGGCGGATAAACCTGCCCCTCAGCAAAAAATCCGCCCTCTTTTTAAGGGCGGAAGTCGAGGATCGTTATTCGGCTCTCTGGGATTCGGTCATGCCTTCGGCTGGAAACTTGAGCATACCGGGAAACCATTCGCGGCCCTTCGCATCGTGCTCATCGAGCTTGGCCTCGGGATCGGCCGTGCGCTCGAAGTAACGGGCTAACCTATCTACAAGCTCTTTCTTGGACATCTCTTTGAGCTTGCCGAAACGCAGCGAAGCTCCGCATTCGACTGCGACCTGGGCAAGGTGATCTCGCTTGAGGCCGGCCAGGAATGCTTCGTCCGGCGTCCACCACTGACGCATTGCGACGCCAAGATCCTGGCCGATTCGGTTGAAGAGGCTCTCACTGCTGTCGAGCTCCTCCAAGTGCTCCTGCCCGAAGGCAAGAACGAGTAGGTACATAATCAGCATGTCAAGATCGTCCTCCGCGAGCTGCTGGACCGTGGCGTACAGGGCAAGCGGATTGCTGCCGTGAGTCAAATTGGGATCCACTGCAGCGCCATTACCCTTCTTGCCTTTCGGAAGCAGCCCGATCGCCTGCGCGAGCCTCCGCGCCTGCGCCTCGATCTCGACGTAGCCCTTCGGCTTCCTCTCGGACTGGCCGAAATGCGCGAGGCAGGGATGGGACGTGATCCGCACTGGGCCGCCGCCCTGGCGACCCGCGAGGAGCAGGACCGCGGCCACCTCTTTGGCTTTCCGGAGGTTCGCCATGAGCGCCGCCTGGACCGCGATGCTCTTGTGGTTGCCGACGTATCGAAGGAGTGACGCGCCGTAGGCAGGCCGCTCCTTGGGCGTGATCGGCGTCTCCTGGGTCTCGTGCGCCACTTCCTCCTTCACCTCGTGCCGAGCGAGCTTTTCCCGAACTTCCACACGGCCCGTGGGGCTCAGGTTGATGACGACGCCCTTTTCGTCCTTCTTCTCCGCCTCCCGGTACTGCCACCAGGGGACGGTATAGACGTTCAGGACGTCGACCCAGTCGAACCGCTTGCGGTATTTCTCGGCGAGTTCTGCGATAGCCTCCTTCTGCAGAGCGAAGAACTGCTCGACGTTGTCGAAGAAGGTCGATTTTTCGTCTCCGAATAGGTCGCGAGTGAAGGTGCCGGTATACTTCTCGAATGGAAACAGCGCGATCGCGGCCGACGGCCTCTCGCCCAGAAGCATGTCGCGGATGGCGTCCCGATCGAGCTCGGCCCCGGCCTTGAAGTCGTTGAGGATCGCGTACTGCTGTTCCTCGTCGGCGAGCGTCATCGCTTCGGCAATCCCGAGTGGCAGGTCGCCTCTTCGAGCCATCTCCTTGGCTTCCTTGCAGAGACTCGCGACTGCAAGCCGCCGGCGCACCGTGTTGTTCGACAGACCGCTTTTGGCCGAGACGTCCTCGATTGTGGCCCCGTTCTGAAGCATGCCCGCGAAGGCGTCCGCCTCGTCGATCGGATTGAGTGGTTCACGCTGCACGTTCTCGACCGTCGCGATGCGCAGAGCATCGGCTTCGGCCAGATACTTTCGGATTTCGACCGGCACCTTGTAGTCGCCGACGATCACCCGGCGCTTCTTGAGCAGCTTGAGAGCGAGGAACCGGCGCTTGCCGGCGACGACGCGATACTTGTCGTGCTCGACCGGCTCCACAACGAGATTTTGCAGGATGCCGTCCACTTCGATGCTCTTCGCCAGCACCTCGATGAGGGCTGGGTCGTATGTCCGCCGCGGATTGCCCTTGGGTGGCAACAGTGATGAGAGCGGCACCGTCTTGTGGGTCATGAGACTCTCCTTTCGATGAATGCAAACTGCGAATGTGCAGTCCGCTCTCATCGTCGGGTCGGAGTTGCAACGACCAAAGGAGCGAAATCGTGCCTGCCCGTCACGTCGGCGACCCACCACATGGAAACAAGCCATATCGGCTCAATGCCGCGTCTTTGGATTCTGGCCGCTTTCGCAAGAATCTCTAGATGCACAAGCAGTCAGACGATGGGGTCGTGAGGTTCGCCCGCGTTCATTTCCGCGAAGACAAGCGAGTCTTCGGCATCAAGAACGAGGATCGATTCTCGCACGTCTACATCATCGGTAAGACCGGCACCGGCAAATCGACCCTCATCGAAACAATGGCGCTTCAGGACCTGACCGCCCGCCGCGGATTTGCATTGATCGATCCCCATGGAGATCTGGTGAAGCGCGTCTGGCAAGCGATCTCCGATGCGCAGCGCGAGCGTGTGATCTACTTCAATGTGCCTGATCCGAGTCAGCCCTACGGCTACAACCCGCTTCGGCAAGTGCGGCACGATCGAATACCGCTTGCTGCATCGGGCCTCATGGAGGGTCTCAAGAAAATATGGAGCGAGGCGTGGGGTGTGCGCATGGAGCACATCCTCCGCAATGCCCTCATGGCGCTACTCGAGCGGCCAGGATCCACTCTCCCCGATATTCTTCGGCTCTTCTCAGATCGAAGCTTCCGAAAGGAAGTCGCGGCGGCCCTCAAGAACGAACCCGTCAAGAAATTCTGGGAGAAGGAATTCGAGCGCTACAGCTACGGCTACCGCTCGGATGGCGTGGCACCGATCCAGAACAAAGTCGGCGCCTTCCTGGCGGATCCTATGCTCAACCGACTGCTTGCCGCCCCCGAAACCGATCTCCACATGCGCAAGCTCATGGATGACGGCAAGGTGTTGCTCGTGAACCTCGCTAAGGGCTACATCGGTGAGGACAGTTCGACGTTGCTCGGTGCTCTCTTGGTGACCACGCTGGGCCTGGCGGCGTTTACGAGAGCGGACCAGACAGAAGCGGAGCGCCGCGATTTCTTCGTCTACATTGACGAGTTCCAGAGCTTCACGACCCTCGCACTCGCAAACATGCTCTCTGAGCTGCGCAAATATCGAATCGGATTCGTCGTCGCGCATCAATATCTCCACCAGCTTGAGCCCGAAATTCTCCATGCGGTGCTCGGCAACGCCGGAACCCTCATATCATTCCGCGTCGGCGCTGAGGATGCGCCGTATATCGCACGCGAACTCGAAAACAGATTCGACACGCTCGATCTTATCCGCCTTGAAAACCACCACATCTATTTGAAGCTGATGATCGACGGCATGCCCAGCACACCGTTCAGCGCGAAGACGATCCTACTCTAAAAAGCGGGTCGCCAAGATCCGCAGGGTCGTAGTGGGTGCAACGGCGCCCCAAAATGTACTCGATACCGGACCTGGGAGAGACGATGTGGCGGTTGCCGTCATAGGTGAGGTACTGTACCGGGGAACGGTTGTCGTGCCATGGGGTGACCAACTGGACGAAGATGCCCACAGCCGTCGATGCAAGTACGCCATTGCTCCAGACGACCTGCGGCCGCGATCCAGCGGCTCCGTACCGCTTCGCTTCCTCCGCGAGCTTTCGCTCGGTGATGATGCCCATGCAGCGCAGGCACTGGTGACCGGGCATGGAAAGGATGGCTTGGCCGTACACTGCGAACCACCCTTCGACCGGGTCGACGCCCATGCCGATGTCGATGTAAGGGATCAGGAACCGCCGGCAAAACCGTTCCAGCTGCTCACGTTCGCTCAGCCTATCGACGCAGCCGAAAATGACGCTGCACTGCCGGAAGGCGTCGAGGTTGGTTTGCCATTTGCCGCGAACCCCCACAATCGCCGCATCGGGATTGATGCCGTGGATAACGCGCTCCGCAATCGTCACCTTGGGCGTCCGCTTCGTAACGTCGTCGAGGGTCGCGCCCACAAGCCGATGCAGGTTCGAACCTTCCCGATCCATAGCATCCGGGTCACTCACGACATATCGCTTGACGCCGATGTGCGCTGTTTGTTGAACGACGTGAGACCCGCCGCCGGAAAGGCCGACGATGCCGACGGTGACCGTCGCGAATACTTCCTCGCTTTCCTCCCCAAGAAAGCTTTGGCGCGACATATCGCGCCTCATTGCGACTTTCTCGAAATAACCATCGGCGCACCGACCTCTGTGATCTCGTGTATGGCGCACGGACGTCCTGCCTTCGTCGTCCAGTAGAGCCCAGCGAAACGGTCGAGGCTCAGCACGACCGCTCCATGCGGCATGTACGGCGACACATTAAAGAAGTCAGGGACAAACTTGGCGTTTTCGCGCAAGTCGAGGCCGCTAAACCATGGCTGCTCCGTATGATGGTGCAAATGCACGTGAAAGAGGCCGCTTTTGTTGGTGAACGCGATCTGCATCGCCTTGCGGATGGCATGCGGCCCCATCGTCGCACCAGCGCCGCGAACGTCGAGATAGTCGCCGTCCTCGATGGGCGAATATCGGTAGGCTAGCAACAGAAGCCCTGCCCCTAGGAGTGACGCCGCTCGACAGTGAAGAAACCCCATGCGTTCGGCGGCAAAGGCGTGCGGGCGTGCGAGATCATCGCGCATCTCCCGGGCCATCTCTGCAGTAACCCGCAGAAGCACCATTAGCGGTACGCGCGCAGATGACAGGCGAGTATCTCGCGCGCCGGCAGGTCGGCAGTGACGTTGCTCCAGGACGGCGTGTGCCATTGCCGGCCCACGATCGTGTGCATGGTCCAGTTCTGCCCCTTGCCAGGGATCGGCTCCGCGAGAAAGAGACGGGTTGCGTAGCCGCTGTGTTCTTTCATGCACAGCAAGCCGTCACGAACGACTGTGGTTCCGTTTGTCTGGATCCTGAGACCAGGCAGATGAATGAACTCGTACGGTCCATCGGTGAGGGGCTGAGCTCCGGCGCAGATTGCGCGGAGCTCAGCCAGCACAGCCTCAGAGGCCATCAGGAGGCCTGCCCCGTGCGGGGGTGGCTCACGAAGACCTCGCCGCCCGCGATCGTGATCTTCTGCTTGTCGTCGAGGAGCGTGAGGACGCCGTTGATGACCTGGTCGAGCTCTTTCTCGGCCGGGACGCCGACCTTCTTTTTGAACTGGGAGACGATGTATGTTCCCGGCCAGACCTTCTTCCGCTCGTTGTCGACGGTGACGGCGACTTTGCGCGGCTCGGGGCGTGGCTCGGGTCGGTGTTCGGTATGCACTTCCATGGAACTCACCTCATCTATGTTGCTCAACAGCTTATCCGCTGTTTGACGTATAAATGGCCCAAGCGAGCGCCTCGTCAAGTCCGGCCCGTAAAAATTTTTGGCTACTGAAAGAGCGAGCGGGTGGCGGGTGGATTCCCGAGGAAATTCAAGACGCTGAGCCTCACATGGGCCGCGTCGCGCGATACGCAGAACTCCGCCGCCACCTTGCCGATGAGCGCTTGGCCGTCCTCGCTGCCGGCTAGGACCGGGCCGTAGATGTTCTTCTCTCGCTGGAACCCGCCGGCGAGGCGCTGAACGAAGCTCTTCGGCATGAGAAGAGCGCCGCAGGCGTACCCGGCCTGCCACTCCATCCAGTCGCTCGCGCGAGCCCCTACGATGGTCTCGCGCTTGCAGTAGATCGCATTGGGTTTCTGGTTCGGACCGAGGTTGAGGCGTCCTGAGCGCTCAAACTCGAATAGATATGCGTGGAGGGCTACGTGACCGTACTCGTGCGTAAGAGTGGTCCTCAATCGGTTTTGACGAGTATCCGATTCGGAAAGCTCAGCGGCGATGTAGACCCGAGGTTTTTGGCCTCGGATAAATTCAGTCATCCCCTCAATGGATGCGCCGAACTTCGATAGATCGGCATACTGGTCGAGGTCATCGGCGTCGCGTTCGATCAAGGTCTTGATGTCGTCGGTCCCGAGCGGAATCGACATCTTGCCCCTGTGGCTTCGTAGAAAATCACCAGCGATCTTCTCAAACATCGTGTCGAGTTCGGCCGGTTCATAATGCGGTCGCTCCGAAAAGCCATGCACTCTATCCGGCACACATCTCATCGGCGTGCTCCGCCTCTCAAGGTTTGTCGAAAGGCAGTGAACGCCTCCCTGATTTGATCAGGTCGAGTTCTTTGCACAAGTCGCCGATCCTGCTCCGAAAGCACTCCCGCAATTGAAAACAGCACATCCGCGTTTATCCCCAAAACGGAAGCAAACTGTCGAACCATGTGATCCGAAGACGGCGTGCGACGATCATGTTCAATATCGTTGAGATACTGCGGGGTAATTGGCTCACCATCCTCCTTAAGAATGAGCGCTGCCAACTCCTTCTGACTCATTCCCTTTGCTTTTCGAGCCGATGCGATTGCGCGTCCGAATGAGGTGAGATCAAGGTCCATGTAGCCTCCTGACGGCAACAAGCTTATTAGCGTACAACGCAGACATGAAGTCCCTTCGGTTGAGGTTCCGTGAAGTACGTTACGTTCCGATGCTCGTTACGTGTGAGTCCCGAGAAAGCTGGCCGAATAAACTGCCGACGATCGCCATAAGGCCACCTCAAATCAGGTCATATGCGTGCCTCGACGCTGATGAAAGAATCCTATTTCTGTATCGTTGATCGTTCCCACCAATAGACCACGGTCGAGCAATCGGTTTCCCTCCTCGCAACTTGTCTCTGGGAGGAGCACACATCCGTGACACGCCGCCATGTTGGATGAGAATGCCCCGCCGCCAGGGCTTTCCATGCACACTGGATCGTTCGAGCACCATAACGACCGGCGGATCGAATCGTCCACGAGCCGCTCGAAGCGTCCCGGCTGCGCCTGCGCCACGAGGCCGCCGAGTGTGCCTTCCGAATCGCCCGACGCCGTATAGATCAGGAAGCCGTTCATTGGCCGACCCGGATTTTCGAGATTGCAGTACATTCTTTCGCGAAGGGAGGCTGATCCATAACCGCAGAAGAACGTCAGCTCCTTGATCAAGGCGTGGGCCATCGTGTGGATCATCATGAAACGGGCATCGATGCCCCGAGCCGAGCTGCCACGCGAAGCACGCCTCGCATTGTAGTCGTGCACAAGGGCCGCCACTCGATCCGCCGGCCGCGAGTTGTCGAGCCAACGCTGTATCGCCTCCGCTCTGACTTCTACAAAAATGCCTTCGCCTCGAACTTCGATTGCCGGCAGCCACGGAATCCCTTTGTCGGCTGCAAGTCCTTGGACCCCGTCGTCTCCGCGCTCCACTTTCGGAATGAGGCGCGAGAACCCGATAAGGACGCGGGTCTCCCTTAGTTTTCTGACCAAGCCGACGCGCTTAACGTACTCGCCCAGCCAGCCATATTCCCCGCCATCGAACTGCTCCACAAACAGCTCATCCAGCGGTGAACCGGCGCCGCTGCTGAGCATCTCATACTCCTGTCGCCGGAAATCCTCCTCACTGAGCGACGTAACCGTGCTGGTTGGATGACCATCGAGTCGCGATTGGGCGGCCTCGGCAAGCGCGTCCACATCCACCTTGTAGATATTGGAGATGACTAGGCATCCGGCGCGGTTTATCCGTCCGTCCGTTACAACCGACGAGAGGGCGAGCCACACATCGGGGATATCCAGCACACGCCTAATCGCTTCCGCCTCCTTGACCCTGCTTGGCGGAATGTAGATCGAACTCGTTACGAGTGGAAAATAGACGTTAGATCCACCTCGCTGGACGGTCTGAAGCGGCGCGGAGCAGGACTGGCCGGAGTCTCGGCCCAGCCAAGGCTGTGCACCGGAGCAGCTTACCCCGATCTTTGCGAGAGAGGCGTCCTCGAATGCGCCCGCCAAAGAGCGCTTCTTCTTGCAGGCTGCGCATTCTATCTTGATGCCCGCAAGGCTTGCCGCGCTGCGGCCTGCTTTGAAGAACAGGCGCGAACTATGTTCGTCAGTGCACTGACACCCGAGCCATCTCCTGAACGGAAAATCCTCGATGTGACCTTGGGGGCAGACGGCGACAATCCTGACAGGAATCATTCGCCGCTTGTGTCCGCCTGGGCTGCAGGTCTCGTTGTCACATCGCGGCTGCTCACCGAACAGGCTCGCTTTTTTCATGCGAAAGCATCGCGGACAGTAATGCCACAACGGGAATCGAACGTGCGGTATCTTCTGTCGGCTCGTTGTTTCCGACTCGTTGAATTCAGGGGGTTTGACAAAAAATTCACAACGCAACCGCTGCTGGAGTCGCTCTTCGGTGATGCGCAGGTCCGCTTCCGGCGCCGACCGAAACCACATGTCCAGCCCAGCGCACATGAGCGCTTCATCGTTTCGAAAATCGGTAATTGAACCTATACCAAAAGGTGAAATTAGCTGCCCCCGCCGGATGGGCCGCAAGCGTAGAGGTGCCTTTCGCGGCGCCTTCCGTCCCTTTTTTGGGGCACGTCGCGGTGCTGTACGCAATCGCGTCATGCCGCCTCTCCGCTGGAGTAAACCGTGATAAGCGTGGCCTCACATTCGGCGTCCACATTTCTCATCGATGAGGCCGTGTTTCGCACAAATCCCTGTCTATGCGCCAGGGTCGGTGGGAGAGGCTTGCCCGCCGGCCAGATGAGTGGATCGGTTGAAGTGCCGTCCATCGATCCGTACTCCTGGGGTCTGACTCGATTCCAATCATCAAGGAAGCGGTCAAGCGCCAGTGACGCCCGGCCAACTTCGTCTGGATCGACGCGACGCACGCGGTCGATCACGATCTGTTTGATTTCCGACCGTTGGGCGCCGTCGAGCCCGCGGCCCGGGGAGTTTCTCAATTCCTGAAAGCGAAAGCGGGCGATTGATACGGCAAGAGCATGGATCGCCCGCTCACAAACGGGAATCGAAAAGGGCGTGACGCTTGTCGGTTCCACATGGCGGTAGGCATTTTCGTGGAAGGCTCTGAAACTCTCGAAGTGAGACCGGTCGCGCGGCTTGAATGGATTGTAGTTCGTGACAACCAGTCCCGGCTTTCTGAGGTCTCTGCCGACGCGGCTCGAGGCCTGAATATATTCTGATGCGCCCTTGGGCTGGCCGACGATGGACATCAAGCTGAGCCGCGGCACGTCAAGTCCTACCTGAATCATGTTGGTCGCGTAGCAGAGATCAATGATTTCCTTCGCGGGCATCGTGGTGAATAGTTCCTGAAGAATGCCCGGGATATCGCTGCTGCGAAGTCGACTCGTAAGTTCCCTGAAGTTGTTGATGAAGCGACGGGTCTTCTTGATCCCGGGTGTCAGTTCCTCAATCAAACCGATACGATCCCAAACAGAGTTCAGGTATTCACGAATGTCGGCCTGGACGAGAGTCGAGGCCCGGCCAAGTTCGCGCAGGCTGTTGAAGTAGACGACTAGCGTCCAATACGGATCTAGAATGTCATCGCTGCCCTCCGCGAGGGCTGGCGCCTGGAGGAGCGCGGCAAGGGTTCGGACCTGGGCGGTCACGTGCGACGGCAACGCGCTGGCAAGCACGCCGACATATGTTCGGCCGGGCACACCTGTACCTTCCTGGGCGAAGAAGGATTCGCCGGCGACCAGCCCCTGTGGCGGAAACAGGGCCGACGTGCGTCCGTACACAGCGCGGACCTGTTCCTCGGCGCGGGCGATCGTCGCGGTCGAGGCAATTACTTTTGGTGAAATTCGCTTCCCATCTTGGAGCTTGGTACAGAATTCGTCGATAACAGTCTCGTAGTGGCCCACCATCGAACCAAGTGGCCCGGATATCAGGTGGAGCTCATCCTGGATGATCATATGGGGAGGATCATCCGCCGCGGGGTTGTCGATGCCGAAGATTTTTCGCGATGATGGGTCCCACGGCATCATGGCGAATTTGTCGACTGTACCTATCAGGAGTGTGGGCGGCTCCTCGTAGATGCCGTCGTCCACGACCTCCAACGGAAGACCTTCGTCAGTTGAGAATTTGCACGCTACGTCCTCGCAGCGAAATTGCACGCGTTCGGGAAGCCCGGATCGACGCTGCTTGCGATAGCCGAAAACCCTGGTCCCTCTGTCATATTCGCGACTGCCCATTTCAACGCCGCACCAAGGACAGGCGAGGATAGTGAACGGACTGTCTCCTCCTTCGCGTCCCAAAACTTCCAACGAACGAATCGCCTGCACGTGACGATTGGGGGTAACGGTACCTCCAAGCCATAGTCCGATTGAGATCGGGCTGGCGCCAAGCTCCCTGGGGGCCGCTCGTCGCATCAGCTCCAACGCGCAAATGAGGGATGCAGCCCTCTGGAACTGCTGCGTGGTAAGCAGGCGCAGCGTGTAGCGCATGAGGACGGTCGTACCGCCGTTGGCCGGCGTACGCAGCCGACGCAGCAGAATCACAAATGCGGCCAAGCCGAGGTACGCCTCCGTCTTTCCGCCGCCGGTGGGGAACCATATGACATCGACTATTGACCGGTCCGCGCTCAGCGGGTCCGCGAATGGTCTGAGGTTCATGAGGATGAAGGCGAGCTGAAACGGCCTCCACCGGGTGGCGGTTGAATATACTGGTTGGCTGTATGGCCGTTCGGGCTCCGGCCCGTCTTCGCCCTTTATCCAGGCCCGCCGTTTGTCATCTTCCGAAGACAGGCGATAGTGCTCGCGCTGTTCGAGCATCGCCCTGTTCATTTTTTGAAAAGCAATCTGCACTTCCGTATCGGTTTCAAGCAGCGAGATACCCGCGCGGATGCGGCGGTGACACTCGAGACATTTCGTGAGATGACTTTCTCCGGCACCCCGCAGTTCGTCGGGTAGCTCGCGGTCGGCCGCCAGGTCTATTTTCTTGTCGTCGATCCAGGCACTGTACGCTGCCGCGAGGGCTTGGCACGCGACGACCAGGGCATCAGGCTCGGCCTCCGACAGGACTTTCATGGACAGCTCGACTTCGGGCAGGGCTTCGCGGGGCAGAATCGGTGCTTGCTGAAAAACCGGGAGCGATTCCGTCCTGACCGCCGCAACGACACCATTCTCGGTAGTCCAGTCGGCGGCACATCCATGTCCAACGGCGTAGTTCGGACGATGCCTATAGAGAAGTGCGAGGGACCGTTCTTCAGAATCCTGCATTGCACTCGGCCGGTCCGGATAAGCGTGAAAAGAGGACCCTCCTAAAGGCGCCACTCTGAAGCCGCACTGAAAAAAGCAGTTCTCGTTGATGGGTCTCGTTGCTCTACTTGCGTTGATCAAGGTCACAGTGATCAGCCGCAATCCGCCCGACCAGGGCCGACTGACGATGTCCAGTGAAAGCTGACCGTGACCTTTGGGCGAGGAGATATTCTTTCGAAACTGGTCGTGTGCGGTGTTTGTCTCAAGCTCCGCCCTGGAAACGTCCAGAACGGTGCTTCCAGGAAATCGAAACCAGAGTTCGGGATCGCCCGCATTGTCCTTGTATTGTGGAAAACCGGGAACGGGCCGTTTTTCATACTGCCCCCAACTCGCAGTGATCCGCAGGCCGCCGGATACGTCGACGAGAAAGCTGACTCCCATAGTGCTCGGAAGAAACATGGACGAGGAATCGATTTCCGTCTCGGTTTCCCCCGAAGGACCCTCACCTTTGGGAGTGTCCTGGTCCTCCATACTCTCGATCTCTGCAGCGTCCTCCTCCGTTACTGACTCTGCGCTTTCCAAATCGGAGACTTCGTCCGATGCGCTGAGCGATCCTGAGTAGGTGACGCCACGAGGAAACAGGATACCGCATGAGTACCGGTAGCGCGGCGGATCTTGAGGGCGCAAAATCTCTTCGCCATTCAGCTGCACTATCGGGTAGCCGGGCGAAGGTCCCACAAGCTCGCGCCGCAACGTATCAACGACATGGTCCCGAGTACCTGCAGCATCGGTTACCCGCTTCCCAATAATCATGCCGCACCTGCTACCACTGCTGCCGCTCCCCGGGCCAAGCGCTCCTCAACGATCACCCGCGACTCCTCAGGACAGAGAACGAAGAGTCGCAGGCGGGCCCGCGACATCGCTACGTACAAGAGAGCGTCCGTCTCATCCGTACCGGCGGTGGTTGCATCGACTACAATAACGACTGGTCGTTCCAGCCCTTTGAAGGAGTGAATTGTCGAGTAGGCAAGCTCGGTCTCCCGTGCCCGGGCGATTTCAGATAGTTGCCAGCCACCGAAGGACTTCGACATGCTCAGGAGTGACGCTTCGATCCGCCGAGGGCCGAGCACCACCGCGTCACATGGTCGGAAGCCGGTTCGCCGCAGCCCAACGATGATCTTTTCCAGCGCCCTTACTCCCGCGTCAGCCCCTTTGTAGAAGAGCACTTCCACGGGATCGCCCTCCGGTTGCTTCGGACTGACCCGAGTGCCCGCGAATCCGGACATGAAATCCGTCTGGATCGCGATTCGCCTTGTGTTGCGGCAATTGATGCCCAGACCGAAAACCGGGGCTTGTCCAAAGGCCCCTCGCACCTCATCGGCAGACGATGTCCCGTTCCCATAGAGCGCTTGGCGCGTGAAATCGCCGAGCAGTAGCACCCTCGGTTTGTCTTGCTCTGCGGTCCAGCATTGAACAAGGGCGGCAAGGGCCATCGGGGGAATGTCCTGGACTTCATCCACGATGACGGCCCCAAAGCGCTCGCGCTGCTCTTCAACGGCAAGAGCACCCAACTCGAAATACGTCCTTGTGTATAGGTCGCCATCCTCCCTTTTCTCGCTCGCCGTCAGGTCGCTGGCGAATGACGAGCGATTGATACGATCGCGAAGTAACCCATGGAGATGACCCGCTACCACGCGTCCGGGACCCAAATCCCGGACGACGGAGACAAGCCAGCTACCCAGCTGCCAGTTGAAGCATGTGAGCACGGCATCCATGCCGCTCGAAGCAAGTCGTCTAGCGAATTCTACTGCAAGTAGCGTCTTTCCGGTTCCCGCAGGTCCATAGACGACGCACGTCGGGTTATCGGCAATCGCGTCCAGGACACCATACTGTTCCTCGGTCAGTGATCGGATTCGCTGCTCGATATCCCACGTGTTCGATGAAACACATGCTATGCGCTCAAAATTCGGACGAAGGAATGAAAGCAGGCGCTCACAGAGGGCTCGAGATGGCGGCACCAGGTCTTGTCTAGACGAGAGATTGGCAATCGACGGCGCGTCCCGGACGCAGGCGGCAATGTCCCGCTCCATATCAGCCCGATCTATGACCTCGCCTCGCACGAATTCCGTCGAGACTGGCGGACATAGTGCGTCGGGAAAAACCACGATCCAACCAAGGGGGCACTTGGTCTCGGGCGCACCTTTTCCAAAGCGCGCGTCCAAGGCTTCCCGCAATTTCCACATAGCGTCTTTAGCTTGGCGAAACGGGCTTCGCTTGAGGGCAAATGTCTCGCCCTTGCTATTTGTCGTGGACCATTGACCACCTTGATGTGCGATGCCGCCTCCTTTTACCTCAACACATACGACGCCGAGATCCGGAACCAACACGACGAAGTCGATTTCTCCGTACTCCCCGCTGTAGGCATTCGACAACCCAAGCGAATGAAGAACGGTCCATTGATGCGTTCCCGGCGCCTGCTGAAGCAAAGAGAAGACGCGCCTCTCTGACGCGGGCGCTTGAGGATCGATGACAGCCGGAACCATTCTGGCCATGGTCAGGTCGCACCCGCTCGAATTCGGCGTTCCATCAGATGTGCGCGCCAGCCGGCGTCGGTCCACTGCAGGCGATTCACGGAATAGATCGGAACGCTGACCGACACTTGATCGGCCTCACCGACCTCTAGAATCCAAACCAGACCCATACCGAGATCGACCGCAATCTCGGTATCGCTTGGTTCAAACAGGATTCTGCCACAACGCACGGCGAGAAGTTCGCTGAGCACCGTTCCGGCGGACAAATGCAGGCCTCTCAACTCTCTGATCGCTGTACAGCAGAACTTCCAGTCACGTTCATTTTTCCCGCCAACGGGAAAAGCATCGGCGATCGCCATTACGTCGTCATCCGAACGCGGGCCAATAAGGGAGTCATTGCTAAGCCATGCGCGGACGGTTACCGGATGCCGACGGACCCCAACTGTCTCAAGCTTCTCGGCAACCTGGGTCGGACTAGCACCACCCAAGCGAAGCGCCTCGCGCCAGAGAGACGCAACTTCCTTCAGATTCGCGTATTTCGCTCCACCGACGCGCTGTTCTGCCAGAAGGCGGATGATGTCTTTCCCTCCTCCTTCCCGCACAACCAAACGCAGTCCCGGACGCAAGTCGGCGAATTCGACGGATTGAATCTGTGACTCCACCGGCTTAGCTGGCATCGGCCCCTCCGCAAGCGCGAGAAGTCTGTGCTCCTCCGTCACCGCCATCCACGATCTGCCTATGAAACGCACGACCTTGGCTTCGACGGTAACGTCGCCCGGAGATGCTTGAGGTAGATTGATTCTCCTGGACCAACGCCATTCTCGTTGGCCGGTGATGCGATCGAATGCAACCACCTTCGGGTCTAGAAGGCTCGAACCGGATGACGGTGCGGCGTCTGTGCCGGCGGACGCCTCTGCTCCCCCGAAGATTGATGGCGGCAATCCGGTGACCCGAGTCCGCCCTTCGGCATCGAGGGTCCTGGCCAACCGCACACGACTGCGTTGATCCAAACGACGGCGATACAGATCGATCTCAAAATCGTACCCGACGAAATTCAGAATTCTCGATGGCCAGGGGTCCACGAGCGCGGCAAACAACTCCCGACGCAGGACAGAAAACACGATGACGCTTGACAATCGTCCGCTGGCAGCAAGCTCGCGTACGAGCCTGCACTTGAGTGCAACTCCGTGACGTTCGAGGAAAGCGTCTGCCTCCTCCCTGTTTGCACGACTGCCAGTAACGAGCACTGACTTCGCGTTGGCGTCTCCGGCTCCGCTCGCTGCAATATCAAGGATCTTTGTTCCCTTCGGTGTAGGTGCCCCTGACGAATGTGAGGCTACATATCCATCGATCGCGCCAACGAATTTGTTGAGCAGCAATCCGGCTTCGTCTCCGACGTACCGCCTGAGATATTGCTCCTCGTCCAGCAGGCGCAGCAGTGATGCTAGACATTTGTCGATGCGGGCGGCGTCTGGAAATTCTAGCCAGTCCGTGGCTTGGAAGAACAGGGATCGTATGCTGACAAGAATTTCCTGGAGACGGTCGTCGGTTTCCGCGGCCTCGTGAATGAGAAGCTCACCAAGTCGCTCAACCGCCGACCTCGCACCTGCAAGGGCGCCGGATTCGAGTTTCATCCACCCGATTTGCGGGTTCCGCTCTGCGATCGCACTGTGGTGAACTCGATCAATGCCCGGCAGCGAAATCTTCTCCGGCACAGCTCTTTCGGCGGGAAGAAGGTCCGCCGGCCGCGGCTCCCAGATGGTCCAACCCTGCCGTTGCAGGTCATCAAGCTCTTCTCTGCGGTCAGCGGGCGCGAGCAGCATGAACCGCTGTCGTTCGGCAATTCTCCCCGCGAGGTCGAGATTCCGAAGCACAAGATCAACACGATCGGTGACAATGATCTGGCTGCCGGGCTTGCACTTCTTCGATAAGCTTGCGACCTGCAGACTGAGCAAGTCTCGAGTGACAGCGACCATGGGCTGGCCGCCAGCGCCGGATGGGTACGCAATGATTGGAGTGCCGCCTGTTCCGAAACTGCCACGCGGCAGAATTTCGTCGAGTGTACCGGGATGCATGTTCGTGTGGCCTAAGGGCGCCATCAAATGCATGTCCCTCAAGGCACGCTCGAATTCGGCCTGTGATCCAACGAGTACAACTCGATTTCGGACCAAGCCGCTATTCCCGCAGGTCATCACTCCCGCGAGATTATCTACAATCGTGGTTCGGGGTTGGCCCAGCTTATGCTTGGCGCCTCCTATGGGTCGCTTCCTGAGTGTCGGCTCGTAACGCAGGGCGTCACGAATTGGAATGAGATGCCGGCCATTCGCGTCCCGATTTCTCTTATCGATATAGTTGAGCGCGAAAAGCTGCGTTCCCGCATACTCTACCCTTCCGCCCACCTCAAACACGTACCCTTCCGGGATTGTTCGGACGCGCACTCCTGGTTTCAGGTGCTCGCCGACGAACTCTTGACAGATCTCATCCCAGTCCTGGGCTAGGCACTCTAGCGAGGTCAGGACGCTTATGACCTGTGCGATGCCTTCCGTGGAGGGAAGGATGATGCAGACAGGTGACCCCTTGTCACTGCAAAGAGCGGTCGAGACTAGGAAATGTAGGAAATGGGGAAGCTCGACCTCTTCGGGGAGCTGGGGCGAATCCAATCCGCCTGGACCTCCGAGTGACTTCAGCAATCGAAAGCGCGTCAATTGAACGCCAGTTTGTGGTAGCGGAGAATCCATTGTTTACTGTCACTAACCGGAATCTATCTGATCAGGCGAGATACCGGATTTCCCCTCATCCGTTGTTCGATTTTCATGCTGCCATTCCTCGTCGCCCGTCAGCATCAGATGCGCGCGATTGCCGTAGAGTCCTCATGAGACAGGACGCAACAGCCAGCGACAGCAGAGGTGGGACGGCATTGCCGATCTGCCGGAAGGCGGCGTTCATCGCGCCTGCAAAACGGAACCCATCTGGAAAAGACTGGAGCCGCGCCGCTTCCCTGACTGAAATCGAGCGCTTTTGCCGGCTGTCATAGTGGATATGCGAATACGTATCCTTCCCGATATGCGCAGTAAGAGTGCGCGATGGAGCAGTCGGATCCAGCTTCCACCACTTATTTGGGAACTTGTCGGGGTCGTAGGGAGGAATGACTTGCTTTCGGAGCGCAGAATATGCTCGCGACTTTTCGCGGGGACGCTGCGACCGCGGCTGAAACGATGTCCATTTCTCCGCAAAAAGCTGCTCGGCGATTTCCAGTGCCTTCGGATAGTCTGCGCCATGCGGCATGCGGGAAAAGATAGGATAGTCCCTGCGCGTCAACCGGACGACGTGACCGTCAACCGTGCCGTCAGTTTCAAAGCTTGGCCACTTCCGCATCGCGAGTGCGTATTCAGAAAGTTCTCTGCCGGCGCGGTACGGAAGGGCGTCGCTGACGTGGCGTTTCCTCATCGTCGCGGGATCTGCAAAATGCGTCGAAATAAACGGCAGGTCTCGCAGAGCGTCCCTGATATTGACGGACTTTATCAGCCCCTTCTTCGCCTCAGGGATCGGATGAAAGTGAGATGCATGTTTTTGGACATGCTTGAGGGCGAACCCGCGACTGCCTTCATAACCCTGGGGCAGCCTTATCCAGTGGGTGGGCTCCGGAAACGCAGGAATCGCATTCAGCGAGGAATCTATCGCGATAAGAAAAAGCCGCTCGCGAAGTTGTGGAACACCATAGTAGGCGGCGTTGAGAAGCGTGTATCGGCTTATGTACCCCAATTTATCAAGCGTTTCGCAAATCTCTTCAGGTATGTTGTGGCCGCCAAAGTTTAGAATATCCGGGACATTCTCGATCAAGATGGCAAGCGGCTGCGTCGCAGTCACATACTTCAGAAAGCGCCGATAGAGTGTCGCTCTTGCATCCTTTTTGAAAGCATTCGCATCGCCGGAAACAGAGCCGAGCTTGGACCGGCCTATCCGGGCAAAAGCCTGACAAGGAAGTCCCGCAGCAACGACATCAAAGGCGGTCTCAGCGGTTTCCTTGAGGCCGAAATCCGAAACAAGCATCTGAGGCGGGCAAGTGAGGATGTCCCTCGGCTTCGACCATGCGTCGCGCGCATTGGGATTAGAGGGTGCAAAATTTAGTGCGTAGCTTGTGGACGCGACCGGGTCCGCTTCAGCGTGCGCGGTAAGCGCAAATCCGGCTGTTCTTAGGCCGAGGGACATGCCCCCACATCCGGAGCACAGCTCGAGTGTTCGCAGACTCTTTCCGGACCGTAGACGCAAGAGTTTCGCCGCGCGCGCGTGATTGTTCTTTTTCATCGCTCACTATCCGGCGCAGCGAATTCAAGGTATGCCGTTAGCCGGCTCTTGAGCGCATCGAGGCCAGACGTTTCGCACTCCCAGATGATGAGCGTACCCCAGCCGTCCCGCTTAAGCTTCTTCAGTACTGCGGTATCGCGTCGCCTGTTAGCCGCAAATTTCCGCTTCCAAAACTTGGCATTTGCCTTTGGCCTGTAGGCAAACTTGCATCCACGGTGCTGATGCCAAAAGCATCCGTGGACAAACAGAACCTTTTTGCGCGCGGGAAAGGTTAGGTCCGGGACGCCAGCCAAATCTCGACGATGGAGTCGGAACCGGTATCCGAGTGCATGCGCCAAGCGACGAACAATCAACTCGGGCTTGGTATCCTTCGCCCGAATTCGCGACATCAGCGCCGAACGTTCCTTGATCGTGACGATGTCCATAGTTGTCTACGGAGATACGTCTATACGGGGCGGCAACGCGCGATCCGATGGAGAAACGACAATCTCCACATGTTGGCCGAGGTCCGTCAGCGCCTGCATCAGCCGCTCGAGCGAAATACCCTGAAGCCTTTGATTCCGAATAGCAGAGATTTTCGGCTGAGCCATCCCAAGCAGCTCGGCCGCTTCCGTCTGCGTCAGGCGGCGGTGTTCGACGATCGTAGTGATCTTCCTTGCGAGGGCCGCTTTGACGGAGACTTCGTTGCGTATCCGGACCTCGTGCCGGCAACCCGTGTCGTGCACAGCAATGCGCTTGCCCACCTGAGCCCCCGATACGGAAGTCGGCACACACCGGCGGAAAGGCTATACTCGAACCGATATACACGTCAACGCTGCATCTCCGCATGTAGACCATTCCAATCACGCGAAGAGGACGTCATCATGTGAGGGCGCGCCGAGCGCGAAATAGGCGTCAAGACAAGAGCCGCCGACTTGTGATCGGCGGCAGGGTTGGTTCAATAGTCTTCGGCTAGCATAACGGTAAGCACGCGAATCGCTTTCTCCGGATCAGACGGGTCCACCGAGCCCTGGCACTCGCTTTCGTCGTGGTAGTCGATCTTCCAGAAGAACGTGTGTTCTGCCATGTCGAACGCGCCGAAGTCGTGTTCCCCGTGCGGCTCGTCGTCTTCATTGAAGTCCCTGAACTCACGGACGGCCGACAGCGCCCTTGATCGAAGCACCTCTGGCAAGCTCTGCACGCTTGCGGTTATGAGAACACGCCCACCAAGAAATGTGGTCCGTAGAGAATCGTTGAGGCTACGGATAGTCGCCTTCTTGTCCTCCATAGCCGCCTCCTAAATGATGCCGGCGAGGACAAGCGCACTCTGGACCGTTTGGCCACCGCAGGCTTCGCAGTAGCCTCGTCGTTGGTCGGGCTCGATATCGGTCGCGTAGTTGCAGCCCGGTTTCGTGCAGATACCTGCTGATACGCTGTCTGCGATGCAGGCAATAAGAAGCGCTTCGAGATCCGGATACCCTCCAATCTCGACGAGCTTCTGAAGCTTCTTGAACCTTTCGTCCGATGTAAGAAACATGAGCTCCTCCTTCGCAACCGACACACGACCGTTCGTGTGGCGGAGAGCGCGGAGGAACTTCTGGTGGGGAGCTTATGCTGAAATGCCGACGCTGCCGCGGAGCGGGTTCGTCCCGCAGTGGCAGGTTTGGGGGTACCGCGCAGTCTCAAGCTGCTGCAAATGCCGGTTTAGGGCTCATCGATACGAAATAGTTCATGCCCCACACGCGCCCACGGTACCTCGAGGATATTCGGCGACGGTTCCGTAGCTTCCTCGAAGCTCTCCCGAACTGACTTGAATAGAAAGAGCGAGGATCGCCCCACAAGCTCTTCCAAAAAGCTCATGATATTGCGCATGTGATTTTCACCCGTCGTCACCGTGAGCACAAAGAGATTGGGGATGCCGAGCTGGGTCCGATACACTTCCTGCTTCACGAGCTCGCGGTACTGTTCGATTTTCTTGTGGTAGGAGGAGCCCTTGAACGACGCTCTGCGGATCGGCTCAGTCGCGCGATCGGCTTCGAGCGCGAAGAAGCGATAGCTCTTTTTCCCTTCCGTCGTGTATTCGAGGCCAAACAGCGCGTCAGGGGTCACCTTTGTCTCGATTTGCGTTCCGTTGATCGTGCTCGCCATCCTAAAGTGCATGGAGAGCGGAAACTTAAGGGCGCGTGTCGCCGCCGGCGCCCTCTGGAGTATTTCGGCCCACGTGACCAGTCGAAGGCATGGGTCTTTCGCGATGCCCAGTCGGATTGAGCCCATGACGTCCGCGATTAGGACCTCATGCCAGAACGCAAGATAGCGACCGCGATTTGTGTTCGCGCGCCAAACACGATTCTCCTCGGTTACACGACCACGTTCAGCGAGGAGCTGCTCGCCCTTCTTGCTGATCTCATAGACAAGGAACGAGTAGTTCGCGTTGTAGCTCTCGCGCTGGCGCGCAGGGCGATCGACGTAGGCATTCGGAAGCCGGTGGAGCTTCCGGAGCCGAACGGTAGTGACCTTCTGCGTTACACCCGGGCAGACCATCGCATGCAATAAATTCGCGCGAGTCGGTCCGTTGTCGTAGAGGACTTCGAGGTAGCGGAGGTCGCGCTCCGTTATTTGAGCCGACTTTCCCTCGCCGCGCGCCCAGCGCGACTGACGCGTTCTAGTCGGGGCGCTTGATAATTTGCCGGATGCAGCTTCCATCCATGGCTAGCTACCCGGTTCTTAGACGCCGTCAACGTGCGCTATCTTCTCCAATGAACATGGATGTGCCGGCAGGCTCAGCTAAGTTCTCTCCACTTTTTCCCACCGTAGCTCAATTTTTCGGTTTTTCGTCGTCTACCACTTGTCGGAGGGCTTTGTGTCCACATCGTCCGGATCTTTGGGCTTTTTCGGCTCTACGCGCTTCAGATTATTTGGAGCGGGCGTGACGATGATCTCCGCGTTCACCTCTCGCACCGGCTCAATTGGCACGTCCTCGACCTCGACACGAACTGACTCTGCCATTCCGAGCTGCTCGGAAATGACTTGACGCACCTCGTCATAGTGCACTGCGTAGCGCTCTCGCATCTTCTCGCGCACCCACTCCCATTCCTCGGGCAGCATCCGGGGCAGGTCTTCAACAACACCGAATGGAACTCGAAGCGATAGCGCTTCCTTGCTGGCGTTCCGAACATGCGCAGCGAAATGGCCCTTTGGTTGCTTCACGATGAAGTCAGGGGTTGTCCTCATGTTGCGGGCAAGCGCGTGCGCATCGCGATCCGAAACTCCCCCAGCCATTTTGATACTGGTGTTCGCGTAGAGACTGTCGAGGTTGCGTTGAGAAATTTGCCCGAGATACTGGTGAGAGATAGTGAGGCCGACGTTCTGCTTTCTTGCCTGCTCCAAGATCGTCGTCACATTCGCATCGTTCGCGATGTAGTCTTGCGCCTCATCGATGTAGACGAAGCACGGCAGCCTGCCGCTTTGCGGAAGCGTCGATCTCTCCTGCGCGCACTGCGCGATCATGGCAATGAAGAAGCGGCCGAAGATTTCCGTGCCGTTTTGTTTGAGCAAGTCTTTCGCCGTGTTGATGAGAATGACCTTCCCGCTGTTCATTTCCGAGAAGAGGTCAAGTTTGTTTCGCGGATGCGAGAACATTTGCTCGAATGTCTGATTTTCAAGAATACCCCAAAGCCTGCGAACCACCTGGCGCTTCGTTTCCTCAAATTGCTTGCTTCGGAACTCGGTCTCGAAGAAGGCTCGTGCCGTGCCTTGGAGTTTCCTAATGTGCTCCTGATACTTCTCGTAGCCCGTGGGCTCCATCAACTCGCGGAGCGTTTGGATATTGGCGTCAGGGATGTAGAGGAGGAGCCGCGTGATGTAGCGGAACATCACGTTCTGCTTTTGCGTAAGCTCGGCGGAGAGCAGTGAGCCGATTACGAAGTCATAGAGCTCGAGGATAGAGTTGGTGAGGCGCTCGCGGTCCAACGGCGAATAGCCCTGCATCCGATCCATGTTCAAATCGAACAGATTGAGCGCGACGGGATACTCGATATCCGTAGGATCAATGAGGCAAAGCTTTTCCGGAAAATCGGAGAAGAATTGGAGACGGGAGAGCGTGCGGATCAGATCTCCCTGAGAGTCGATGACAATAATCGAAGCCCTGTCTTCCCGTACCAGGTCTAAATCTTTTGAAATGAGGTACTGAAGGGTCTGGGTTTTTCCATGACCCGAGCCGGCGACAATCCAATGATGTTCAAACCTGGTGCTTTGCGGAATGGTGAGGGGGACGGGTGTCAGAAGCAGATCGTGAAAGGGCGTGCCGGCGAGGTACTTTTCTACAAGCTCCGCTGGCGAGCCTTCCATGGCACTTGCCGTGATCTTGAGAAATTTGTGATCGCTATCCGGGATGACGCCATGCACACCGCAAATGTTTTCATAGAACCGGCGGCGGAGTTTCGCGAATAGCCCGTCACGTTCGTCTTGAGGATCATTCACAAACGTGCCGATTGTGCACTCTACGATATCGGCCGGACGCTCCGCAGTTGCGATGAGGGGTACGGTAAATGCGGCACCGTCGTCTTCCCCGACGGTAAGATCGTACGTGAGGTATTCGAATGTGGCGGTGACCGCATGAAGGAGCTTCCGCAACACTCGTTCTTCGTTTGCGAGAAAATGCTCCTTGGCTCTTAGGAATCGCCTGAGGTCGAGTAGTTCTTTTGCGGAGAGTACGTCGTTGAAATTCACTGCCGGGAACTGGAAGATCGCATCTTCAAGTGCAAGTAGCCGTCCCTGGCACTTGGTGAGGGCCTCTAACAGAAGTGGCGACGGCGGATTGTCGAGGCGCTGTGCGGTGCTCGCGGCGAGCTCAACGTTGAGCCTCTCCAGGTAGTCCGGATTCGCGTAGCGCGACTTTCGATGCGCGCGGCGCACACTCTCATAGAGCTCTTTGGTTTCTTCAATCTCGAGCGCACGTTCGTCGGTGAATCGACGCAAAAACGGGATGTACGCTGAAAGGCGAAGGTCTCGTTTGGAATTTCTTGCCACAGCGCGCACGAGGGCTGGCTAGGCTACCGGCCGTGAAAGGAAAAGTGGCTCCTGTCTCTCCGCTGCCACGGCTGGCGCTGGTGGCGGGAGGGCTTCCACCGCTGGCGCAGCGGAAACCACGGGCACAGGGGCAGGTCCGGTGTCTTCGCCGAGGCTAGGAAATTCGACAACTTCTTCTCGGCCGTCGAAACTCAACGCGACATGCAGAAACCCATTTACGTTCTGTGCGGCATCACGAATCGCACTCTCCGCTGCTAACAACTCTTCAAGGTCCTTGCATTCGATATGCTGACCCCTGACCAGGGATCCAACGGTCACTCGTAGAGCAAGCTTCGCACCCCATGAGGCCAGGTACGTCCGGCCGAGGGCCAGGGCGGCCCCGCCCACGGAGTTCGCGGATTGCGCTGCCCGAGCATGAGCCTGCACTGTTTCCGCGGCGGCGGTTCGGGCTGCACTGTCGTACACGGCGTACTGGTCAAGCTGATACTTCCGGACGAGCTCGGCTTCCCCTCTCGTGAGGTCCAGCCTCGCATCGAGCATGAAAACCGGCTTCTTGCCCATCATCCCAGCCATGCGCTGGGAACGCTTTAGCTTGAGTTGCACTATCGCCCCCGGAGCTTGTCCACGCATTGAGGGGAAGAAGACCGAGAAGTGTCAAGCTGACTGTTGGTTCTAATCTCAGTCAGAACGCAAGGCTGGCTGGATTACGTTTAGACTTCCTCTAAGCTCCAGTTCAGATCTATTGCCGGATGATTGCGGACGCGAAGCGTCCCGCGCGGTACGGAGTAACGCAAAAAGTTGGTGCGTAAGAGTGTGAGGTCGCAGCGTTCGCGCGAGGACCTGACGCTCCAAACTATGAGGAAAGTCAGCGCATTTGATGCGCCCGGGTATTCCTACGACGTATGCCTACGGTGAATAGTGCTGTAGGACCGCGCGTAGACTGCCGCCGTAGGCCGCTTCAGGTGCATGCGCCCGTACGAGGAGGATGTAATGCTGATCGGTGTGGTGCAGGGAAAGTGGAAGCGGTTCTTCGTCACGGGAGAAAAGTGGTCTCACGTTCGCTTGGATATGTTCATGCGCGGGTACAACGAACTTCCGCGACACCGAAGAGGTCGATCGTCGTTTGGACTTATGAAAGGTCGGAAGAAATGCGGAATTGTGATCCTGCTCGATAAGATGGAGCACTATCACTGTGATATATGGGAATGGGAGAAGACGCTCGATAGCGAACAGTGGAAATAAAAAGCCGGGGGGTTTGGATGCCCCCGGCCCGCTCCCATTACTGGGAGGTACTGACGGGACCTCGTTGGTCCATGCGCTGTTTGATCCAAGCGTCCACTTCGGTCTCCACCCATCCGATGCGGCAGGCGCCGAGCGTCACCCGTAAAGGAAACTTCCCGTCATCCTCCAGCCTCTTGATGTGCTGGCGACTGTAGGGAACCTTGGTCTTGAGCACCTTCCAATCGATAATCCGCATTCGCGTCACTCCGTTAGGAGCAATCGCGACTGCCCCAGGTTGATTAGACCTAGGCGGCGATGAGCGTAGCCAATTTCCTGTCCCAAAGGGAGTAGTAGCGAGCGATTTCTTCGGAATAGGAATAGGTCTGGTAGATGCCGACGATGCCGCCTCTGGTGCCGACATGGCCGAGAGCTGCCTCGGTAACCTCTACAGGTGCTCCGAGCTTCTGCCAGTTGTGGGCGAAGGTTCTGCGAAGATCGTGAAGCGTGTGGTCGATGTTCGTTTTCTCGTCCAACTCGGCCTTGTGCTTGCCCCAGCCGTTGTACGGAACCCCTTCTTTTCCAGGGAAGATGTAGGGGGTGGAGTTGAGGCGGGCTTGCTTCTCAAGTGTCGCCTTCATCAAGTCCGTAGTCGGAAACGTTCTGGGCTCTCCGTTCTTGGTCTCAGGGAAGGTGATGGTGCCGTTAACGTTCTCCCACTTAAGGGTAGCGACTTCGGTTTTACGAGCTCCGGTGAGGATGATGAAGCGCACGATCGCGCCAAAGGTCTTCTGAACATCGTGGCTGGCGAGCCATACCTTCTTGAGCTCCTCGTCTGAAAGTGTCCGCTTTCGCGGAACGTACTTCGGTCCCTTGATACCTGCGGCCGGGTTCGCTGGGATGTGCCGGGGTACGCACCAATTAAAGAACGTTTTGATGTCCTTGAGGCTGTGAGCCCGCTGCCCCTTCTTCGGGATCGCTTCTACGACCTCTGCAACGTCACCGTGGGTGATTTTGTCGAGGGTCTTAGTCCACGTGAAGAAGCGGCGGATGTTGCGTTCTAGCTGGTATTTGGAGTTGGCCTTCCATCTGTCGAGCTTCAGGAACTCGTCCAGGGCGTCTAGAAAGGTCGGCGCTTTGGTAGGCCCTGCGTCCGTTCCTAGGGTCGCGTGAGCCTTTTTCCGAGCTTCCTTGAGGGAAAGAGCTGGGTAGTGGCCGATCGTGATGCGGCGACGTTCCTTGCCCTTCATCACGACCCACGCCTTGCGGTGCTTGCCGACACGGATGCCGAAGGCGGGTGTGTTGGTGTCGTAGTAGATGCCGGGCTTTAGTCGCTGGATGGCGATGTCTGTGAAAACGAGATTTGTCACTTTTTGTCTCCCAAATCTCGGACGTAGCCACGTTACGGCGTGCGTCACGGTGGATATGTTCTGAGAGACAGTATAGCAGAAAAAGCCTTATTTTTCAGGCTTTCCCGTGCGTCATGTTCAAGAGTGTTTCAGTCAACTGGGAATATTTTTTCAGCTTGGGAAGCTGACGTTCTACCACTGAACTACGCCCGCGCGTTGGCCGGAAAACTATGTGCCGCGGCCGCTTCGCGCAAGCGGCCCGTCATGCCATTGCAATGCCGGCGGTCTAATAGCACCATGCCGGGCGCGTGTCCGGCACCGCGCAGAGAGGCGCGGACCCGCTCGCAGCGAGGGAGGACGACATGTTCCGGAAAGCTCTATTCGCGCTCGCGGTATTGGGCGCGAGCATGACCACGCTCGGCGCCGCATCGGCGCAGAACCGCGCCATTTGCTACAATTGCCCGCCCGAATGGGCCGATTGGGGCTCGCAGCTCAAAGCCATCAAGGCCAGGATCGGCCTCGAGGTTCCGCCCGACAACAAGAATTCGGGCCAGACGCTTTCGGCGCTGATCGCCGAGAAGGGCAAGCCGGTCGCCGACGTCGCCTATTTCGGCGGGAATTTCGGCGATACGGCGAAGGCCGCCGGCGTGCTGGCGCCATACAAGCCCAAGGGCTGGGACAAGATCCCGGCCGATCTCAAAGACCCCGACGCCACCTGGTTCACCATCCACTCCGGCACACTCGGCCTGTTCGTCAACAAGGCCGCGCTCAAGGGCAAACCCGTGCCGGCCTCCTGGGCCGATCTCCTGAAACCCGAATACAAGGGCATGGTCGGCTATCTCGATCCCACCAGCGCGGCGGTGGGGCAGCTCGGCGTGATGGCGGTGAACCTGGCGCTCGGCGGCAGCTACGAGAACCTCGATCCCGCGATCAAATACTTCAAGGCGCTCCAGAAGAACGAGCCGATCGTGCCGAAGCAGACCTCCTACGCGCGCGTGATCTCGGGCGAGATTCTGATCCTGTTCGATTACGACTTCAACGCATACCGCGGCCAATACAAAGACAGCGCGCCGGTTGCCTTCGTGATTCCAAAAGAAGGCACGGTGGTGTTCCCCTACATCATGGGCCTCGTCGCCAACGGCCCCAACGCGGAGAACGGCAAGAAGATTCTCGACTTCGTGCTCTCCGACGAGAGCCAGGCGATGTGGGGCAACGCATTCTTGCGCCCCGTCTTCGCCGACAAGCTCTCGAAGGAAGCGCAGGCGAAGTTCCTGCCCGCCGCCGAGTATGCGCGCGCCAAGCCGATCGATTTGAAGAAGCTCAGCGGCGCGCAGAAGATGATCATCGACCGCTACAAGGCCGAGGTGAATTGAGCCGCGTGCCCTCACTTCCCATCCGCCGCAAGGGCGGCGGCTGGGCCCCTTCTCTCCCGGAGGGAGAGAGAAGGAAGAGGTCCCTTTCTTCTCTCTCCCATGCAGTAGGAGAGAAGGGGCCCAGGCAATGCACTTGCATTGCCTGGGAAGTGAGGGCCGGCGTCGCGCGTCCCGTCTGAGCGATGGGCCATCCGCGACTTTTCTTCCTCATCCTGCCCGCCGGCATCGTGTTCACGGCGTTCTTCCTGCTGCCGCTGGCGCAGCTCTTCGTGATCGGCGCGGGCGGCAAGGACGGGCTTGCCGCCTACGCCGCCATCGTCGTCGACCGGAACTACCGCGCGAGCCTCGTCGCGACCGTGCTGCTCTCGGCCGGCGTCACGATCGTGACGCTCGTGATCTCCGGCATCGTCGGCGTGTTCCTGACGCGCAACCGCTTTCGGCTCCGGCCGGCGCTGACCGCGATGCTCACCTTTCCGCTCGCGTTTCCCGGCGTCGTCATCGGCTTCATGGTCATCATGCTGGCCGGCCGGCAGGGCATCGTCGGCGACTTCACGCAGTGGTTCACCGGCGAGAGGCTCGTTTTCGCCTATTCGATGGCCGGGCTGTTCATGGGCTACGTCTACTTCTCGATCCCGCGCACGATCCTCACCGTGATGGCGGCGGCCGAGAAGCTCGATCCGCGCATCGAGGAGGCGGCGCGCGCGCTCGGCGCCTCGCCGCTGCGCGTGGTCGCCGACGTGATCGTGCCGGGCTTGAAGCCCGCGTTCCTCGCCGCCGGAGCCATCTGCTTCGCCACCGCGATGGGCGCCTTCGGCACTGCGTTCACGCTCGCCACGCGCATCAACGTCTTGCCGATGGTGATCTACACCGAGTTCACCGATCAGGCGAATATCGCCATGGCGGCTGCGCTCTCGTTCATCCTCGGCGCGGTCACCTGGCTCGTCCTGGCGCTGGCGCGCACCGCCGCCGGCTCCAGCGTGGCGGCGGCGGGCTGACCCGTTGCGCCGGCGCGGCGGCCTCTTCTGGTTCCAGCTCGGCTTCACGCTGCTGGTGTGCGCGTTCCTCATCGTGCCCGTCGTCCTCTCGATGCTGGCGGGCGTTACCGTGAACTATCAGGCGGGTCTCGAGAGCGGGCTCACGCTGCGTTGGGTCGAGCAGGTGTGGGAGGGCTACCGCGACACGATCTACCTCTCGGTGGCGCTCTCGCTCGCCTGCCTCGTTTGCACGCTCGCGCTCGGCGTGCCAGCCGCCTACGTGCTGGCGCGCGCACGCAGCGCCTGGGCGCGCACGATCGAGGAGCTGCTCGTCATGCCGGTGGCGGTGCCCGGCCTCGCGACCGCGCTAGCGCTCATCGTCGCCTACGGCACTTGGGGCGGGTTCCGCACCTCGTGGCTCTTCATCCTCGTCGGACATGTGCTGTTCACGCTGCCATTCATGGTGCGCGCGGTGCTCGCGGTGATGAACGCCATCGACTTGAAGACGCTCGAGGAGGGCGCGGCCAGTCTCGGCGCCTCGTTCCGTCAGCGCTTCTTCCAGGTGATCCTGCCCAATTGCCGCTCCGGCATCCTCGCCGGCTCGCTGATGGTGGTGACGCTCTCGATGGGCGAGTTCAATATGACGTGGCTGCTGCACACACCGTTGACGAAGACGCTCCCCGTCGGCCTCGCCGATGCCTATGCCTCGCTGCGCCTCGAGATCGGCAGCGCTTACACGCTCGTATTCTTCGTAATGATCGTGCCGCTGCTGGTCGCGATCCAATGGGCCGCGCGCGAACCGCGGCGCCGACGCGCGGACGAAGCATGAGCGGCGCCCGCGATAGCAGCCCTGTCTCGGTCCGGATCGAGCGCTGCGGCAAGACCTTCGCCGACGGCACCAAGGCGCTGGAGCCGCTCGATCTCGAGATCAAGGCCGGCGAGACGGTGGTGTTCCTCGGCCCCTCGGGCTGCGGCAAGACCACGACGCTGCGCCTCATCGCCGGCCTGGAGGCGCCCGATCCCGGCGGGCGCGTGCTGTTCGACGGCGAGGACGTGACCGCGCTGCCGGTCGAGAAACGCAATGTGGGGCTGGTGTTCCAGTCCTATGCGCTGTTTCCGAACATGGACGTGCGCGCCAACATCGCTTACGGCCTGCGCGTGCGCGGAATGGCGAAGCCCGACCGCGCCGCGCGCGTCGGCGAGATGCTGGCGATGATGCGCATCGAGGCGCTCGCGCACCGGCGCATCGATCAGCTTTCAGGAGGCCAGCGCCAGCGCGTGGCGCTCGCACGCGCGCTCGCGGTGCGTCCGCGTGCCCTGTTGCTCGACGAGCCCTTGACCGCGCTCGACGCCAAGCTCCGCGATGCGCTGCGCGTCGAGATCGACGCGCTGCTGCGCCGGCTCGGCATCACCGCCGTCTACGTCACCCACGACCAGGCCGAGGCGATGGCGTTGGGCGACCGCATCGTGGTGATGGATCACGGCCGCGTGGCGCAGGCGGGCACGCCGCGCGATATCTATCAGGCGCCGGCGACCCGCTTCGTGGCCGAGTTCGTCGGCACGATGAACCGCCTTTCCGGCTCGATCCAGGATGGGCGCTTCGTCTCCACCGCCGGCGCCATTCCCTGGCCGGACGCGCCGCCGGGCGTGCGCGAGGTGCTGTTCCGGCCCGAATCGGTGCGCCTCGTCGGCGGCGGCGAAAGCGCGCACCTTGCCGGCGAGGTGATTTCGGCCTTCTTCTTGGGCGACCATACGCGGCTCTTCGTCGCCGCCGGCGAGGGGCCACCGCTCGTCGTCGAGACCGGCGCGCGGCGCCACTTCGCGCGCGGCGACCGGGTCGGCCTCGCCGTCGAGCCCGGCACACTGCTCACCTTGAAGGATAGGGCATGATCATCGCCCAGATCACCGACACGCATATCCGCATCCCCGGCAAGCTCGCCTATCGCCGCGTCGACACCGCGAAACATCTTGCCGAGGCGGTGGCGCATGTGAACCGGCTCGATCCCGCGCCCGATGTCGTGGTGATGACGGGTGATCTCGTCGATTTCGGCAACCCCGTAGAGTACGACCACCTGTCCTCGCTGATCGCGCCGCTCAAGGCTCCGGTATTCCTGCTGCCAGGCAACCACGACGACCGCGACCAGCTTCGAATCTCCTTTCCTGAGCACGCTTACCTGCCGCGTGACGGATTTCTCAACTACGCGATCGAGGATTGGCCGGTGCGGCTCGTGGCCGTAGATACGCTCATTCCCGGCGAGGGCGGCGGCCTCGTTTGCGAGCAGCGCCTTTCCTGGCTCGAGCGCACGCTCGCAGCCGCGCCAAACAAGCCGACTGTGGTGGCGATGCACCATCCGCCTTTCCGCACCGGCATCAGCTTCATGGACGGGCACGGCCTCAAGAATTCCGACAAGTTCGCGGCCGTGATTGCGCGCCACGAGCAGGTGGAACGCATCGTCGCCGGGCACCTGCACCGCTCGATCCAGTGCCGCGTGGGCGGCACGGTCGCCACCACGTGCCCGTCGCCTGCGCACCAGATCGCGCTCGATCTGCGTCCCGGCGCGCCCTTGGGTTTCGCGATGGAGCCGCCGGGCTATCAGCTGCACACCTGGTTCGAAGGCACGGGGCTCGTCAGCCACACCGTCATCATCGGCAGCTTCGACGGGCCCTACCCCTTCCGCGAGCCCAAGGGCGAATTGATTTCGTAGGCGCCCGGCGTTGACGCGCGCCTGACATTTTGTTGAACGGGGCCGGCGCCAACGTGGTTGGCTTGGGCCGCATCCTCGTGCCTAGATGGCGCGGGCGTCGCGCGCGGCCCGACAAACGCGCGCAAGAATTCGCGGGGTGTATTTATGGGAGGGATCTGCCGATGAATCCCGCAGTGGAGGCGCTCCGCAAGGGGAAGCCGGGCCTCGATCCGCGCAAGTTCCGCCACCCCGACGTCACGGCCAAGGGCGAGACGCGCGCCTCGGTTTCGCTCGCGAAGCTGGAGACGCTCTGGTTCAACACCGGCACGCTCTGCAACCTCACCTGCAGCAACTGCTACATCGAATCGAGCCCAACCAACGACGCGCTGGTCTATCTCGCCCCCGCCGAGGTGGCCGCGTATCTCGACGAGATCGCGTCGCTCGGCTGGCCGGTGCGCGAAATCGGGTTCACCGGGGGCGAGCCGTTCATGAACCCGGGCATCGTCGCGATGCTCGAAGACGTGCTCGCGCGGGGCTTCGAAGCCCTGGTGCTGACCAACGCGATGAAGCCGATGCAGCGGCACAAGGCGGCGCTGCTGTCGTTGAAAGAGCGCTTCGGCGTCCGGCTCACGCTGCGCGTCTCGGTCGACCACTATTCGCCCACTTTGCACGAGATGGAGCGCGGGAGCCGGAGCTGGACGCCGATGCACGACGGCCTCGCCTGGCTGGCCGCCAACGGCTTCAGCCTCGCCGTCGCCGGCCGCACCGTTTGGAAGGAAAGCGAGGAGAAACTGCGCGAGGGCTATCAGCGGCTGTTCCGCGAGCTCGGCCTCGTGCTCGACGCCAAGGACCCGGCGCGCCTGGTTCTCTTCCCCGAGATGGATGCGACGCTCGACGTGCCCGAGATCACGACCGCCTGCTGGGGCATCCTCGACGTGCATCCCGACGCGATGATGTGCGCGAGCTCGCGCATGGTGGTGAAGCGCAAGGGCGCCGAGCGCCCCGCCGTCGTCGCCTGCACGCTCTTGCCCTACGATCCGCAGTTCGAGCTAGGCGCGCGCCTGGCCGACGCGGCCGGCGCGGTCAAACTCAATCACCCGCATTGCGCGCGCTTCTGCGTGCTCGGCGGCGGCTCGTGCAGCAAGAAATGACGGGCGGGAATCATCGCCGCCCCTCACTTCCCAAACCGCAAGGGCGGTTTGGGCCCCTTCTCTCCCGCAAGCGGGAGAGAGAAGGAGGAGCAGCGCGCCTTTCCTTCTCTCTCCCGCATCGCGGGAGAGAAGGGGCCCGAGCAATGCGCTTGCATTGCTCGGGAAGTGAGGGCAGCGGCGTCCGCGCTCTGGCAGTGGACGGAGGCGCGGTGCGATGACGGCGGGCGAACGCGAGCTCGGGCATCTCGACGGCCCCGTCCTCGTCTTCGGCGGGCCTTACAGCAATCTCGAGGCGGCCGTAGCGATCCGCGCCGAGGCGCGGCGCCTCGGCATCCCGCCTGCGCGCACGATCTGCACCGGCGACATCGTCGCCTATTGCGCCGATCCCGGCGCCACGGTGGCGCTCATCCGCGATTGGGGAATTCCCGTGGTGCTCGGCAATGTCGAGGAGCAGCTCGGCGCGGGCGCCGGCGACTGCGCCTGCGGCTTCACGCCGGGGAGCGCCTGCGAGGCGCTCTCCCTCCAATGGTATGCGCACGCGGAGCGCGAGATCACGAACGACGACCGGCGCTGGATGGCCAACCTGCCGCGCCTCGTTCGCTTCGCGCTCGCCGGCCGCCGCCTGGCGGCGATTCATGGCGGAGCGAGCCGCATCAATCGCTGGGTGTTCGCCTCCACCCCTGCGGCCGACAAGCTCGGCGAGATCGCGTGGGCCGGGGCCGAGGGCATCGTGGCCGGCCATTGCGGGCTGCCGTTCCTCGACTTTCCCGGCAACCGCCTCTGGTGCAACGCCGGTACGGTCGGCCTGCCGGCCAATGACGGCACGCCGCGCGTCTGGTACGCGCTGCTCACGCCGGAACGATCCGGCGCCATCGCCGTGGAGCTCCGGCCCCTCGACTACGATCACAATCTTGCGGCGCAAAAAATGCGTCGGGCCGGCTTGGCCGAAACCTATGCGCGCGCGCTCGAATCCGGACTCTGGCCGCCCGTCGATATCCTTCCCCCGGCCGAGCAGGCCGCCGCTAACCGCCCGTTAACCCTGGTCCGTAACTATTGGATGGTGGCGCAGCGGACGGCCGCCGCCTAGCGTAGCTTTAAGGGAGCCGGGGGCACACTCGGCCCGTCTAGGGAGAGCCTGCGTGTCCGCACGGCTCTGATGGAACCTGAGGGACTGGAGCAGGGCGCAGGGGCGTCCGCGGGAGCGAGCGACCGGTGAGGTTCCGCGCCGCAAAATTGACGGTCGTATGGAAGGCGCTGCGCCGCGTGCGCTGGAAGCGCTTCGCGAGCGTGCGCTTCCTCGCCGCCGCCCTCGCCGCGACGGCGCTCGCCCAGCTGGTCACCAATCCGGCCAGTGCGCCGGGCGGCGCCACCTCCGCCGCCCAGGCCGCCGCCGACCAGGCCCGTTATGTCAGCTTCTCGGCCGCGCTGCGCGAGTCCTATGCCGAGCTCGCCCGCGCCGAGGGCGAGACGGTCGGCGCCGAATTCGACCGCGCGCTGCTCGACCGGAACGTGAAGTCGCTCGACGAGCGCGTCTGGCCAGAGCCCGAGCGCCCGGCCGCGTTCGGTCTCACCGGACCGAGCGGGATTGCCATCGACGAGGCGTGGCTGCGCCTGCTGCGCCTCTACGGCCTCGGCGCGCGCGAAGCGCATCCGCGGCCGGCGGCGGCCGCGCAGACGGCGCTCGAATGCTGGACGTTGCGTGCCGCCGCCCGCCGCGACCATGCCGCCCTCGAGGAATGCCGCGAACGCTTCTTCGCCGCGGTGACCGTGCTCGAGGACGGGCTGCTGCCGCTGAAGACCCAGGACCCGTTCCACCGCCGCCTCGCGCGCGAATACCTTGCCTATGCGCATTACAAGGCGGCGATCGAGGGCGACCATATCGACGCGAGGCATTTCGCCGACAAGGGCCTGCGCGCCGCCGAGGCGCAGGGGGCGATCGAGCCCGAGGACCTCGAGCGCTGGTTCGGCTTCGAGCGCGGCGAGCTCCGGAACTTCGCGTTCTGGCGGATCCGGCTCGAGCTGGCGCTGGAGGCGCACCGCACCGGCGCGCGCGCGGTCGTGGCCGCGATCGCGCTCGCGCGCTACGATTGCTGGGTGGACCGCGCCGCCGAGCGCGCCGCCGCCGCCCATGCCGCCAAGTGCCGCGGCGAATTCATCGATGCGATGCGCGAACTCGAGGACGGCGCGCCCGGAACGCAAAGCCAAACCGTGCCCGTCCGCTTCGGCTACGACCGGCTGGCGCTCGGCGCCGACGAGCGCGCGAACATCGTGCGCGCCGCGCGCGCCGCGCTCGAGCGCAATGCGATCGTTTCCGTATCCGCGGTCGCCTCGCCGCGCGGCCACGCTGCGGTGGAGGCGCGCCAGGCTTGGCGCCGCGCCGAAGCGGTCGCCGAGGCGCTCGCGGCCGCGGGCGTGCCCGCCGAGCGCATCCGCCTGCTGCAGCGCGCGGCGCTGAGCGGCGAGAACGAGGCGGGCGTCCGCCGCGTCGACATCGTCGTCGATTGAAGTCCGGCGGCGGCGCAAGGGCTGGACTCGCCCGCCGCCCGCTCTAAATTCTTGGCCCGGTGCCGCGGCGCCTGCCGCTGCGGCCGGGCGAGGCCATGTTTTCAGAGACGACCGACAACATCACCGTCACCGTTCAGCCCGTGTTCGTCGCGGAGCAGTCTTCGCCGGCCGAGGACAACTATGTCTGGGCCTACAAAGTGCGGATCGAGAACCGCGGCAGCGAAACGGTGCAGCTGCGGAACCGGCATTGGAGGATCACCGACGCGCGCGGCAAGCTCGAGGAGGTGAAGGGCCCGGGCGTTGTGGGCGAGCAGCCGGTGTTGAAGCCGGGCGAAGCCTTCGAGTACACCAGCGGCTGCCCGCTGAAGACGCCGTCGGGCTTCATGGTGGGAACCTACGAGATGGAGCGCCCGGACGGCACGCGCTTCGACGTGCGCATTCCGATGTTTTCGCTCGACAGCCCGCATGCGGCGCGGCGGGTCCACTGACGGACGCAGGGGCCACGGAGAGAAATCGGATGACGGTGATCAAATCGCCCAAACTGCCCCAAACGGCGCTCAACCCTTCGGGCGCGCCGCTGCCGACGCGCGAGGAGGCGGAGGAGGCGGTGCGCATCCTGCTGCGCTGGGCCGGCGACGACCCCGACCGCGAGGGCCTGGTCGAGACGCCGCGCCGCGTCGTCGACGCTTATACCGAGTGGTTCTCCGGCTACAAGGACGATCCCGAGGCCTTCCTCGAGCGCACCTTCACCGAGACCGAGGGCTACGACGAGATGGTGGTGCTGACCGACATTCGCTTCGAATCGTTCTGCGAGCACCACGTGGCGCCGATCATCGGCCGGGCGCACGTCGCCTATCTTCCCGACCGGCGCGTCGTCGGCATCAGCAAGCTCGCGCGCCTCATCGAGGTGTTCTCGCGCCGCCTCCAGATCCAGGAGAAGATGACGGCGCAGATCGCCAACGCGATCGACCGCGTGCTGCAGCCCAAGGGCGCCGCCGTCATCGTCGAGGCCACGCATCACTGCATGACCACGCGCGGCGTGCACAAGCCGGGCGTCACCATGGTGACGAGCCGCATGCTCGGCGCCTTCCGCAACGACCAGGCGACGCGGCGCGAATTCCTGGCCATGGTCGGCGACCCCGCGGCAAGACGCGTCGCGGCCCCATAGCGGCGCGCGGGTGCCCTCACCTCCCAAGCAATGCCAGTGGCATTGCTTGGGCCCCTCCTCTCCCGATGGGAGAGGAAAAACAATGCGCATGCGCATTTCTTCTCTCTCCCGCTTGCGGGAGAGAAGGGGCCCAGCCGGCGCGTTCGCCGGCTGGGAAGTGAGGGCCGCTGCTGGCCCGCACGCGGCACGCGACCTATAGTCTGCGCCCCTCCTCCATCGCGCGCGGCTCCGTGCTCGATTTCCGCCTGGTCCTCTTCTACTTCGGCTTGCTCTTGACCGGCTTGGCCGTGGCCATGACGGTGCCGGCGCTGGTGGATGCGGCGGCCGGCGATCGCGACTGGTTCGCGTTCGTGATGGCCGCCGGCATCGCGCTGTTCCTGGGCGGCGGCCTCATGCTGGCGACGCGGCGCGAAGGACGCCGCCTCGGTCTGCGCGACGCCTTTCTGCTGACGGTGGCGAGCTGGCTCGCGGCCGCGGCGTTCTGCGCGCTGCCGTTCTGGTTCTCGCGCCTCGAGCTCTCCTACACCGACGCGTTCTTCGAGAGCATGTCGGGATTGACCTCGACCGGCGCCACCACGCTGCGCTCGGTCGACGCGGCGCCGCCGGGTATCCTGGTGTGGCGCGCGATGCTCAACTGGATCGGCGGCCTCGCCTTCGTCGTCGTCTCGAGCTCGGTGCTGCCGATGCTGCAGATCGGCGGTATGCAGGTCTTCCGCGCCGAGGGCATCGACACGCCCGAGCGCCTGCTGCCGCGCGCGGCGGAGCTCGTCTCCGCCACCGGCGGCCTCTACGTGGTCGCGACCGCGCTCGCCGCCGCGGCGCTCTGGGTCGCCGGCATGCCGCGCTTCGACGCCGTGCTGCACGCGATGACGGCGATCTCGACCGGCGGCTTCTCGACGCGCGACGCGCAGATCCAAGCCTTCGCCGGCGGCTGGATTCCCTGGGTCATCGTCGCCGCGATGATCTTCGGCAGCCTGCCCTTCGTGCTGTACGTCGAGGCGTTGCGCGGGGGCTGGCGGCGCTTGGCGCTCGATGCGCAGGTGCACGGCTTCTTCGGCATCCTCGGCGCGTTCGCGGCCGCCGCCTTCCTCTGGCTCTGGCTCGGACGCGGCGAGAGTGCTCCGGCGGCGGCCGAGCACGCGGTCTTCACCGTGACCTCGATCCTCTCGGGCACCGGCTTCGTCAGCAGCGATTTCCGCCAATGGGGCGGCTTTGCGCTGTCGGTGCTGTTCCTGCTCATGTTCGTCGGCGGCTGCGCGGGCTCGACCGCCTGCGGCATCAAGGTCTTCCGCTTCCAGATCGCCTACCAGGTGTTCCGCGCGCAGACCGCGAAGCTGGTGCAGCCGCACGGCGTGTTCGTGCCCCAATACAACCGCCAGCCCGTGACCGACGACGTGGCCTCGGCGGTGATGGGCTTCTTCTTCCTGTTCGCGTTCACGTTCGCCGGCCTGGCGCTGGCGCTGGCGGCGTTCAACGTCGATCTCGTCACGGCGCTCTCGGGCGCCGCTACCATCCTCGGCAATGTCGGCGCCGCGTTCGGGCCCGAGATCGGCCCCACCGGGAACTACGCCAGCCTGCCCGCCGGCGCCAAGTGGCTGTGCTCCTTCGCCATGTTGATCGGGCGGCTGGAAGTGTTCACGGTGTTCGTGCTGTTCTGGAGCGGCTTCTGGCGGGCGTAGCAAGCGTAGGCGAACAGGAGGCGTGGAGGCGTGGAGAAGAGCTTGAAACACGGAGGACACGGAGAGGAAATTTTTGCGCGCCAAAGGCGCGCAACGTTCATCGTCTCCGTGCCCTCCGTGTGCTCCGTGTTTCAATCTCTTCTTCTTCTTCTCCAAATCTCCACGCCTCCTGTTCCCTTTCGCTTCGAACCGAGAGGATGAGCGATTTGAACCGCGCGCTTGAGATTTTGGAGGCGCTGATCGGTTTCGACACCGTTTCGGCGAAGAGCAACATGGCGCTCGTCCACTGGGTGCGCGACTATCTCGCGCGCCACGGCGTCGAGAGCACGCTGGTGCCCAGCGCCGAGGGCACCAAGGCCAATCTCTACGCGACGATGGGGCCGCGGCGGCCGGGCGGCGTCGTCCTCTCGGGCCACACCGACGTGGTGCCGGTGGAAGGCCAGACATGGTCGAGCGAGCCGTTCCGCATGACGCGGCGCGACGGTCGCCTCTACGGCCGCGGCACGGCCGATATGAAAGGATTCATCGCCTGCGCGCTCGCGGCGGTGCCGGATTTCATCGCCGCCAAGCTCAAGACTCCGGTCCACCTCGCCTTCTCCTATGACGAGGAAGTGGGCTGCATCGGCGTGCCGCATCTTCTGGCGCGGCTCGCGCGCGACCTGCCGAAGCCGGCCGCCGCGATCATCGGCGAGCCCACGATGATGCAGGTGGTGACCGGGCATAAGGGCCTTGCCGCCTGGCGCACGATCGTGACCGGCGTCGAGGCGCATTCCTCGCGCATCGAGGAAGCGGTGAGCGCCATCTTCGCCGCCTCGCGCTTCATCGAATACCTGCAGGGACTGGCGCAGGAGCTGCGCGATGGCGTGAAGGACCCCGCGTTCGAGCCGCCGTTCACCACGATCAATGTCGGCAAGATCGCGGGCGGCCAGGCGATGAACATCGTACCGGGCCAATGCATGATCGATTGGGAGTTCCGCCCGCTGCCGAGCACCGACTACCAGGCTCTCGGTGCGCGCATCCGCGCCTATGTCGAGACGGAGATGAGGCCGGCGCTCAAGAAGAAGCATCCGGCCGCGAATATCGAGCTGATCCAGCTCGCGGGCGGGCCGGGCCTCATGCCCGAGCCCAACTCGATCGCCGAGGCGCTCGCGCGGAAGCTGACCGGCGCCAACCGCAGCGGCACCGTCGCCTACGGCACCGAAGCCGGGCTTTTCCAGCGCACCGGAATCTCGGCGGTGGTGTGCGGCCCCGGCGACATCGAGCAGGCCCACAAGCCCGACGAGTTCGTGGCGGTGGACCAGCTCGCGCAATGCGCGGCGTTCCTCGCGAAGCTCAAAGACTGGGCGGCGGCAAGTCCGGAGTTTTGACGTCAGCGCCGGCCCTCACTTCCCAAGCAATGCCAGGGGCATTGCTTGGGCCCCTTCTCTCCCGGAGGGAGAGAAAAGAAGGAGCGCGCGGCTATCCATTTCTCTCTCCCTTTGGGAGAGAAGGGGCCCAGCGCCGCGCGCTTGCGCGGCGCTGGGAAGTGAGGGCACGCCGCTTCACCGTACCCAGCGCGCGAGGTTCGCGCGCACTTCGCCCTCGAGCCGCTTCAGCGCGGCGGCGATGATCTCGTCGGTGAGCGCCTGGAGTTGCGTCGCGCGCTCGCGCTGGTAGTCGCGGTGATCGTCCATCAGGAAGCGCGCGTGGGTGGCGCGCGCCAGCGTCTGCGCGCGGACGCGGCCCGCGTCGTCGCGGATCTGGAGCTCGAGCTCGAGCACGGCGTCGTAGCGCTCGACGGGCTGGCGGCGGAACCAGTCGCGCCACGACCCGGTGCGCGGCGGAACCTTCCTGGCGCTGATGCTGGCATCGCGGATGACGATCCGGGCCTGCCACCGGCGCCCCACCGCCCGCACGTGCGTCTTGGCCCAGGTCTCGAGCGCCGTCTTGGGCGCGAACGGCACGCCCTGCTCGGCGCCGGCGCCCGGCGCATAGGCGGGCACGATTTGGATCTCCGCCACCGCGAGATTGAACTGCGGCAGCACCGGCGCCGGCGGGGGCTCGCGGTCCTGGTCCGCGCGCGTACGCTCGGCGCCCGCCCCGCCCGCGCACGCGGCCACGGCGAGCGCCGCCAGCGCGGCCAGCGCGGCCCGCCTCGTGCTAGCGCGCCGGTGCGGCGAAGAGCGCGTCGAGATCGCGGTCGTCGAAGCGTTCATGGCGGTTGCAGAATTGGCAGGTGACCACGACGGCGCCGTCGATCTTCGCCTCGTCGAGCTCCCGCCGTTCCAGCATACGCAGCGTATTCCCGGCCCGTTCCCGCGTGCAGCGGCAGCGATCGGCGATCGGACGCCGGCGGTAGACGCGCACGCCGTGCTCGTGGAAGAGCCGATAGAGCAAATGCTGCGGCGCCAGCGCGGGATCGACGAGCTCCGCATCCTTGACCGAGCCGATCAGCACCGCGACGCGGCGCCAGTCGTCCTCGCGCTCTTCCTCGGCCAGGCTTTCCATGTTCCAGGCGGTGTCGAAATCGCGCCGGTCGCGCGGCAGGCGCTGGATCATGAGGCCGCCCGCGCGCCACCTCCCGCTACGCCTGCCGACCGCGAGACGGATCACCGTCTCGATCTGCTCGGACTGGCGGAAATAGTGCTGCGCGCAGGCCGCGAGCGTGGGGCCGGCGAGGTCGACGATGCCCTGATAGCGCTCGGTGCCGGGTCCCTGATCGACCGTGAACGCGAGATGCCCCGCGCCGAGGTAGCGCGGCACCGGATTCCCGGGCGCGGTCGCCTTCAGCTCGTCGAAGCGCGCGCGGTCGAGCCCGGCATAGGCGCGCACATGCCCCGCCGAGGTGACGTCGGCCACAAGCAGGCTGACCGGCCCGTCGCCCTGCGCCTGCAAGTTGAACACGCCGTCGTATTTGATCGTGTTGGCGAGCGTGCAGGCGAGCGCCAGCGTCTCGGCGAGCAGCGCCGCCACGGGCTCGGGATAGTCGTGACGCGTGACGATCGCATCGACCGCGGGTCCGAGGCGCACGAGGCGCCCGCGCAGCCGCATGTCCTCGATCATGAAGGGCTGGATCGCGTCGTCGTCCGGCGCCAGCGTGAGGTCGAGGCGGGGCGCTCCGCCTGGCGTCATCGGCCCCAGCCCTCGGGCATGAGGCACCAGGCGAGAATTCCCTTTTGCGCGTGCAGGCGGTTCTCGGCCTCGTCCCAGACGGCCGATCGCGGCCCGTCGATGACCGCGCCCGTCACTTCCTCGCCGCGATGCGCCGGCAGGCAGTGCATGAAGATCGCGTCCTTCTTCGCGAGCGCCATCATGCGCTCGTCCACCTGATACGGTCGCAAGAGATTGTGTTGATTCGTAGGCTCATGTTCGCCCATCGAAACCCACACGTCGGTGACGACGCAATCGGCGTCCTTGACCGCATCCTCGACCGCCGCCGTGACCTTGATCCGGCCGCGCTTGCCCGCGGCCCAGGCGACGACGTCGGCGGGCGGCGGCAGCTCCCGGGGGCAGGCGAGGCGCAGCTCGAAACCGAACTGCACCGCCGCGTGAATCCACGAAGTGGCCATGTTGTTGCCGTCGCCGCTCCACGCCACGACACGGCCCTTGATGGGGCCCTGACGCTCCTCGAACGTCATCAGGTCGGCCATGAGCTGGCAGGGATGCGTGCGGTCGGTGAGTCCGTTGATGACCGGCACGGTGGCGGCGGCGGCCAGCTCGTGCAGCTTCTCCTCCTTCGTCGTGCGCACCATGATCGCGTCGACGTAGCGCGAGAGGACGCGCGCCGTGTCGGCGATGGTCTCGCCGCGCCCCAGCTGGCTCGAGCCGCGCTCGAGCACGACCGCGTCGCCGCCGAGCTGCTTCATCGCCAGCTCGAACGAGACGCGGGTGCGCGTCGACGGTTTCTCGAAGATCATCGCCAGCGACTTGCCGGCGAGCGGCCTGGCTTCACCGGCGGGCGGGCGGCCGCTTTTGTAGGCAGCCGCCCAATCCAGCATGCGCCGCAGCTCCCGGGGCGCGATCCGGTCGAGATCGAGAAAGTGCCTCCCGCGCAGGCCGTTATTCCGCGGCACGGACCTTCTCCAGAAGCGGCCACTTGGCCGCGACGTTGTCGAGAATGGCGATCGCCTCGGCGATGTGGTTCTCGCCGATGATCAGCGGCGGCGCCAGGCGCACGACGTTCTCGCCCGCGCCGATGCTGAGGAGACCGGCCTCGCGCAGCTTTGCCACCATGTCGCCGTTGGGCACACCCTCGGCACAGCGCAGGCCCGCCATGAGCCCCAACCCGCGGACTTCGACGAAGACGCGCGGATGGCGTTTCTGCAGATCATTGAGCTTGGCCTGGAATTGCTTGCCGAGGGCGGCCACCCGGTCGAGGAAGCCGGGCGCCGTGATCACGTCGAGGACCGCGTTGCCGACCGCCATCGCGAGCGGGTTGCCGCCAAAGGTGGAGCCGTGCGTGCCGGCCGTCATGCCGGTCGCGGCCTTGGCGTTGGCGAGGCAGGCGCCGACCGGGAAGCCGCCGCCAAGGCCCTTGGCGGTGGCCATGATGTCGGGCGCCACGCCATACACCTCATAGGCGTAGAGCTTGCCGGTGCGGCCGTTGCCGGTCTGCACCTCGTCGTACATCAAGAGCAGGCCGAATTCGTCGCACATCGCGCGCAGGCCCTGGAGATAGCCGGGCGGCGTGACGGAGTAGCCGCCTTCGCCCTGGACCGGCTCGACGAGGATGCCGGCGGTCTTCTCGCTTACCGCCGCGCGCATCTCGTTCAGATTGCCGAAGGAGACGTGATCGAAGCCGTCCACCGCGGGGCCGAAGCCCTCGGTGTGCTTGGGCTGGCCGCCGGCGAAGATCGTGGTCAGCGTGCGCCCGTGGAACGCATTGTTGACGCAGAGGACGCGGTACTTCTCGGGATTGCCGGTCGAGTCGTGGTAGTGGCGCATCATCTTGATGCCGCACTCCACCGCCTCGGCGCCGGAATTGGCGAAGAACACCGAGTCGGCGAAGGTGAGATCGACGAGGCGCTGGGCCAGCCGCTCCTGGCCGGGGATCGTGTAGATGTTCGAGCAGTGCCAGAGCTTGCCCGCCTGCTCGCTGAGCGCCTTCACCAGGTGCGGATGGCAGTGGCCGAGCGCGGTCACAGCGATGCCGCTGCCGAAATCGAGGAAGCGGCGCCCATCGTTCGAGAAGAGATACGCCCCCTCGCCATGGCTGAAGGCGATGGGGCTCCGGTTGTAGGTCGGCAGAACGGCCGGTTGGGCCGACGGCTTTTGTGCGGCGGCGGTCATCGTCGTCTTGCTCCGCTTTCGGGCGCTTTCCCGCGGGCCGCGTCGCGGCCGCCCCGGCCGTTGGCCGGTGCCGCCGCTTACGGCGGCAGCGGAAAGCGCGGACTATCGGCCCCGCTTAAGGCTCTGTCAATGCAGGGGAACTCCGGCGCTTGAAGGAGGCCGCGGGGCCGAAAAAGCCGCGCTTCCAGCGCTTTGCCATCCCCAGCGCCGGCCCCGTTCGTCCAGCAACGTCGCGTCTCTCAGCACGCGACGCGGGGACGGGGCGCCGGCGCTATCGTCGCGGCGCGGCGGTGCCGGGGACGTCGACGCGCGGAGCGCTCGCCTTCGGCGCTGCGGCCGAGGGGGCCGTCGCCGTCTCGCGCCCGCGCAGGAACGGCGCGACCTGCTCCTCGATGGCATCGGCCATGAGTACGGCCAGGCAGCCATAGGAAAGGTCGTTCATGTGGAAGAGATCGGGCGACAACAGCTGAGCGGGGCTGAACTGCCCGCTTTTGATGAAATGCTTCATGATCGAGAAGCGGCGGAAAATCGGAATCTCCTCCGCGGCCGCCACTTCGTGCATCGTGAGCAGGTAGTCCGTGTAGCCCTTCACCCGTTCGGATTTCGGATAGTACTGCATCTGGATGAGGATGGCATCGATGCCGCGCGCGCGCAGCTGGTCGATGCCGGTCTTGAGCGTCCTGCGATAGCTCTCGATCCCGACATCGTGGATCGCGTCGTTGACCCCGGTCTGCCAGAGAACGAGATGCGGCTCGCGCGGGAACACGTCGCGCGGCATACGCTCGAGCATGTCGCTGGCGAGCTGGCCGCCAACGCCGAGATTGGTGACCTTGAAGTCCCAGCCCGCGAAGCGCCGCTCGAGCTCGTCGTCGAGCTGCGCCGGGTAGGACGCGTGCGGCGAGCTCGCCCCGCTGCCGGCCGTGCTCGACGAGCCGAGCGCCACGATGCGGATCAGCTTCGTGGCCTTGAATGCCTGCACGAGGTTGGTCAGCGGTCCGGCGAAACGCACCAGATCCTTGGGCGCGGTGCAGGGCGGAGCGGCGAACGCTGCGCCGACGCCGATCGTCAGGAATGCGAGGGCGGCGGCGGCACGGCCGGCGAAACGCCGGGCGCTACCGCCGGCACTGAGGCCGGCGACGTGCTCGGGATCAGCTTGGCCTTCCTGCGCAGGAGCCACGTTGCCACCGCTACCATTAGCGCGATACCGCCCGCGTTGACCGCAATCTGGATCCAGAGATCGCGGCCCGCTTCGAGCATGAGGAACAAACCAACAAAGCACAGTATTGTTCCCAAAGTAAATATATCAAGCGAACTGCGGCCGCAGGCGATCACGCCCCGCGACCAGGCGTGGCCGAGCCAGGCGGCGGTAGGCTTAATAAATAAGGCGGCGAGGTAGGCGACGGCCAGAATGTGCGCGAGCCGCCAGGGCGACAGCCCCGACTTGTCCATCGGCGCCAGCAGGTCGCCGGGCACCAGGCGCCAATCCTCGAGCCCGGGCAGCTTGACCCAGGGTGCGACCACGATCAGCGCGAACAGCGCGTAGAGCGCGGCGCCCGCCGCCATCCAGCGCGAGCGCGGGAGGGCGAGGCCTTGGGCCGCGGCGTGGCCGAGGATGGCGCCGATCGAAAACAGCAGCTGCCACGCGAACGGGTTGAAAAACCATCCGTCGTCGTTGGGGTAGCTCGGCAGGTTGAGTCCGGTCAGCTTCGAGACGGCATAGAGCGCGAGCGAACCCGCCAATGCGAGCGCCGGGCTCCGCTTCAGCAGCCAGAACAGCAGCGGGAGCCAGGCGAGCAGCGCGATATAGAGCGGCAATATGTTGAGATAGATGAGGTGATGATTGAGCGCGAGCGCGCGCCAGATCGCCTGGAACGGCTCGAACGCGAACGGCACCAGATTGATGTATTCGTAGTAAAGCGGATTCTCGAGCGCCCGTGCTGCGACTGCGATTCCGCCGACGCAGACGACCAGCAGCAGGATGTGCGCGGCGTAGATCTCGCCGATGCGCCTGGCCACGCGCCGCGTGCCGGCGCGGAAGCCTTCGCGCATGAAGCTGCGGCCGAAGGCAAGCGCCGCAGCGTAGCCCGAGATGAAGATGAAGATCTCGGCCGCATCGGAGAGGCCGAAATTCTTGAACGTGAAGTGGGCGAAGAGATTGCCCGGCACGTGATCGACGAAGATGAAGATCAGCGCCAGGCCGCGGAAGAAATCGAGGCGCGGATCGCGCGCGCCGGTGCGGGCCGGCGCAATCGCCGCTCTCTTCGGCATTGGGGGTGCAAGCACGGGTCGCGAGCCCTCCGGCTATCGCTCAGTCTGCTCTCCCCTTGGCCGATTTTCCCTCGCCGCGTTCTTCCGCGCGGCGGGCCTGCGTTCTAGCAGATGTAAGTCGCGTGTTAAGTAGCAATACGGATCGTCACGCGAATGTGATTCCTACGCGAATTCAAATGCTTATGTGAATTTCGCATGACAGCTCTGACATTTTAGGGCGCCTCGGGGCGGTGCGCCGCCCGGCCTCCGCCGACGCTTTTGCTCGTTTTGCGCAGAATCGTGGCGCTTTCATGCGCGGGCAGAAGGCGTAGTGCATCCGCCGCGGCTTTACGCCCTCTCGGCATGCGCGTGAGGTGAGGATGGGGCCGGCAACGCCGAGAGGCTTGTGGCCAGGAGAGGCTTTGCCTCCGCGATCGGCCACTGCGCCGAGTCGGCCCGCGGCGAAGCTCCGAAGGCCAGGGCATAGAGCGCGGGCAGGAAGGTGATCGTCAGCACGGTCGCGGCGACGATCCCGCCCATCATCGCCAGCGCCATCGGCGCCCAAAACACTTCGCTGACGAGCGGAACGAGGGCCAGCACGGCCGCGGCCGCGGTGAGCGCGATGGGCCGGAAACGCCGGACCGCCGATTCGACGATCGCGCTGCGCGGATCGAGGCCGGCCGCCAGGTCCTGCCTGATCTGATCGACGAGGATCACGCTGTTGCGCATGACGATGCCGGCCAGCGCGATCACCCCCAAGATGGCGACGAATCCGAACGGCGCCTGGAAGGCGAGCAGGGTCGCCGCCGCGCCGATCACGCCGAGCGGGGCCGTCGCAAACACCATCATCGCTTTGCCGAAATGCTGGAGCTGCACCATCAGCAGCAGCAGGACGACCACGAGCAGCACCGGCATTTTCTCGTTGATCGACTTCTGGCTCGTGGCCGACTCTTCGACCGCGCCCTGGAGTTCGATCCGATAACCAGGCGACAGCCGGTCGCGAAGCGGCTTCAGCTTGGCATAGACCGCATTGGCGACGTCGGGCGACTGCACGTCGTCGGGCACGAGACCGCGCACGGTGATCGACGGCAGCCGGTCCCTGCGCCATTCGATCCCGGACTCGAGCGCCACGCGAACATTGGCGACCTGGCGCAGCGGCACTGACGCGCCGCCGGCCGTCTTCAGGTAGACGCCGTCGAGGGCGTTCAGCAGATTGCGCGCCCCGGAGGGCTCGCGCAACATCACCTTGATCGTCTCCTCCTTCTCGCGGAACTCGCCGATCTGGCGGCCGGAGAGAATCGCTTGCAACGAGAGGCGGATCGCCTGCGAGGTGATGCCGAGGGCGCGGGCGCGGTCCTGGTCGATCTCCAGCTTGAGCGTCGGCACCGGCTCGAGCCAATCGTCATGCACGGTGCCGACGTTGGGGGTGGCGCGCATGACGTCGCCGACCTCGCCGGCAATCTTACGAACTTCGCCGCGGTCCGGGCCGGTCACGCGCACCTGCACCGGCCAGCCGACCGGCGGACCGTTGAACAGGCGGTCGACCTTGAAACGGATCTGGGGAAAGTCGCGCCCCAGCATTTCACGGGCGCGCTTTATGATCCGCTCGCGCGCCTCCAGCGACTTGGCCATCAGCAGCAGTTGGACGAAATTCTGGTTCTTGAGCTGCTGGTCGAGCGGAAGATAGAAGCGCGGCGCCCCTTCGCCTACGAAGGTCGCGACGTATTCCAGATCGGGGTCCCGCAGCAGGCGCTTCTCGATGCGCAGGGCCTCGCGCTCGGTCTCGCTGAACGACGCGCCTTCGGGTAGCCAGAGATCGACGAGGATTTCCAATCGATTGGTCGTCGGAAAGAATTGCTGCGGAATGAACGAGAAGCTGCCGACGCTGACCACGAGCGCGCCGATCGTCAGCGCAACGACCGCACGGCGCCGGCGGACGCACCAGGAAACCAGGGACCGGATCGCGCGGTAGAGACGGCGGTCGTAGGTGTCGCGATGGCCGCGCGCGCCGGCGGGACGCGCCTTCAGCAGCCGGTAGCCGAGCCAGGGGGTGAAATAGACCGCCGCGAACCATGAGACGATCAGCGAGACGCCGGTGACCCAGAACAGCGAGCTCACGTACTCGCCCGCCGTGCTCGCAGCGAAGCCGACCGGGATGAAGCCCGCGACGGTGATCAACGTGCCGGTCAGCATCGGGAAGGCGGTCGAGGTGTAGGCAAACGTCGCGGCCGAAAGCTTGTCGTGGCCCTCCTCGAGCTTCCGCTCGATCATTTCGACCGCGATCATGGCGTCGTCGACCAGCAATCCGAGCGAAATGATCAGCGCGCCCAGCGAAATCCGGTGCAGGTCGATGCCCATCAGCAGCATGACCGCGAAGGTCACGGCCAGCACCAGCGGGATCGTCAGCGCCACGACCATGCCGGCGCGCCAGCCGAGCGCCATGAACGAGACGGCGAGCACGATCGCTATCGCCTCGCCGAAAGCGGTCAGGAATCCCTCGATCGCATCGCGCACGACCTGCGCCTGATCGGAGACCTTGCCGACTTCGATGCCGATCGGAAGGTCGTGTTCGACGCGCTTCAGCGCCCGCTCGACGGCAGCACCCACCTCGGTCACGTTGGCGCCGTTGGCCATGACCACGCCCAGCACCACCGCCTCCTGACCCTGGTAGCGCGTCTTGGCCGAAGGAGGATCCTCGAGCCCGCGGGTCACTTCCGCGATGTCGCCGAGCCGGAAGGTCTGCTGCCCGACCCGAAGCCTGAGCTCGCGGATGTCTTCGACCGAGCCGATCGCGCCGTGTACGTCGAGGCGAACCGAGCGCTCGCCGGTCTCGATCCGGCCGGCGGGGTCCATCGCGTTCTGGCCGGCGAGCGCCGCCTGGATATCGCCGGCGGTCAGCCCGCGTTCGGCGAGCATCTTCGACGCAACCTCGATGAAGATGCGCTCCTCCTGCGTTCCGAGCAGATCGACCTTGGCCACGCCGGGAACGCGGAGCAGCACGTCGCGCGCGCGCTTGGCAAAGGTCTTGAGCTCGGGATAGGTGAATCCGCGGCCCGCGATGGCGTGCAGCGAGATGTAGGTATCGCCGAACTCGTCGTTGAACGTCGGGCCGACAATCCCCTCGGGCAGGGTGTGGCGGATGTCGCCGATCTTCTTGCGCGCCTGGTAGAACGCGTCCTTGACGGCCTCGCCGCGCGCGGAGCCCTTGAGGTTGACGAAAATGTTCGCGAACCCCGCGCGCGTGTAGGAGCGGACGAAATCGAGATTGGGCGTTTCCTGGAGCTTGCGTTCGATCTTGTCGACGACCTGATCCTGCATCTCGCGGACCGAAGCGCCCGGCCACGACACCTGCACCACCATCACGCGGAACGTGAAATCCGGATCGAACTTCTGGCCGATGCGGATCAGCGAGTAGACGCCCGCACCGAGCAGCAGCACGAGCAGGAACGCGGTGAAATTGCCGTGCGCGATCGCCCACCGCGACAGATTGAATCCCAGGGCCAGCCTGTCGGCCACGCTCGACTTCACCGACATGGCTTTCTCCCGAATGCCCGTTCGCCGCGCCCGGCGGCAACGCTACTTGACGTGAGGGGATTTGGCGTTGGACGCGCGCTGCTCGACATCGGCCGCCAGCCGCACCCGCATGCCGTCGCGGAGAAACTGCACCCCGGCGGTCACGACGATATCGCCGGGCTGCAGCCCGCGCGCGATTCGCACGCCCTCGGGAGCGGCGGCGGCAAGGGTCACGGGCGTTCGCCGCACGACGCGGCTCCCCGGCTCGACGACGAAGACCACGGTGTCTCCGCCAATGTCGGTCACCGACGTGAGCGGCACGACCACGGACGCGGTTGCATCCTGCACCTTGATCAAGACCGATGCGGTCATGCCGAGGCGTATGCTCGCGGGCGGCTCATGGACCGTCGCGCGGACGGCGTAGGTTCGCGACTCCGGGTCGGCCTGGGCCGAGATTTCACGAATGCTGCCTTTGAGGGTCAGCCCCGGCCCGGCCCAAAGTGTCAGGTCGACCGGCTGGCCGGCGGTGAGCCGGGACACATCCTGCTCGGGCACGGCAATCGCGATTTCGGTCTCGCTCGCCCCGGCGAGGGCAATGACGGGTGTTCCGGCATTCACGACCTGCCCCGGCTCCGCCCGCACCGCGGTGACGATGCCTGCCTTGTCGGCGCGCAGCGTCGCGTACCCAACGGCGTTGATCGCCTGGCTCAATTGCGCCTCCGCCGCATCGAATGCGCCTACGGCCGCATCCATCTCGTTCTTGCGCGCGTCGAACGTCGCCTTGGCGATGAAAGCCTTGGGCAACAATGTCCGGGCACGCTCGAAGTTTTCGATGGCGACGTCGCGGCGGGTGCGCGCGGATGCGAGAGCAGCCTTGGCGCTGCCCTCGGCGAGCTTCAGATCCGTGTCATCGAGGCGGGCAATGACCTGCCCGATCTCGATGCGATCGCCGACGTTGACAAGGCGTTGGACGATCTTGCCGGCGACCCGGAACCCGACCGCGCTTTCGATGCGCGGCCGCACCACTCCGGAGTAGGTCAGCATGCGGTCGCGTTCCGCTGCTCCCACGACCACGGCCTTGACGGGCCGGACATTCTCTTGCTCGACCTTGGCCTCGCCTTCGCAGCCGAGGAGCACGCCGATCAGCGGCAACGACAGGATGAGCGGCGACCAAGCGCGCGCTTTGACGTGGGCACCTGAAAATCGCTTCTCGATTGCCGTGCGCATGAATTCACTCCCGTCCAGGCACGCGAACATGTCCGGGCGCTGGCCGCCGCCGGGCCTCGCGGTGCTTGAGGTCCTTGGCCGAACCCGTCAGCATGGTTCGGCTTGCCAGCGCGGCAGCAAGTTGACGAAGGCCGGGGATTGGCTGTGACGCTGGCGAGGCGGTGAAGGCAATGCCGGATACGAGCCCTGGATAGTTGGCCCGGTCTCCCCACAATGCCTTGAGGGCAACGCCGCGCATGGCCGCCGTTCGCCTCGAACATTACGTTAACATTGATAACGTAACGAAGATAAGTTATCTATGCTAACATGAAGAGTCAACGCGCGTCGAAAAAAATACCGGCGCCGCGGCGCAAGGCCCGCGGCCAAGGCTATCAGCGCCGCGAGGAGATCCTGGCCGCGGCGCGGAGCCTTTTCCTCAAGGAGGGCGTGGAGCGCGTCACGATCCGCGCCATTTGCGCGCGTGTCGGCGTGACGGCGCCCGCGCTCTACCGCCATTTCAAGGACAAGCGCGAGATCATCATCGCCATCTGCAACGAGACCTTCGGGCGGCTGCTCGAACGCTTTCGGCGTATCCGGGCGACCGAGGCAGACCCGCTCGAGGCTCTGAAGCAGATGATGGAGTCCTATTGTCTCTTCGCACTCGCCCATCGGGACGAGTATCGGCTCATGTTCCTGTCGAAGGATCTGCTGATGCTCGAGTTCGCCGGGGACCTCGCGATCGAATCCGACGAGGACGCGCTTCGCCAAGGCATTTTGGGGCCGCTGGTCTTGCGCGAGCTGGCCGAGCATGTCGGGCACTGCATCCAGCACGGGATTTTGCGCCCGGGCGATCCCGCTCTGCTCACCGAGGCGATCTGGTCCTGCGGCCACGGCCTGGCCGCGCTGCTGATCACCCATTCGCACTTCAAGAACCGCCCGCACGATCAGCTCATCGCCACGGCGATGGACATGACGCTGAATGGGCTGTTGAAGCGGTAGCCGCTCCGGGCGCTCGACAGGGGACGAACACGGACCATCACGGGCAACCGCTGACCAAATCATCTGTCCGTGATCGGCGGTGTTGGTCCGTATTCGTCCGTGCCTGCCGCCATTGACGCGCGTCTTGCGGCGAATGAGGTTAAGTCCTCGCGCGCCGAGTGGGCGCCGATCTGGGGACTGCTTGCGTGGCTGACACACTCGACGTCGATCTTTGCGTCATCGGCGCGGGCTCGGGCGGCCTCTCGGCGGCGGCGGGTGCTTCGCAGATGGGCGCGCGCGTGGCGCTCGTCGAAAAGCACAAGATGGGCGGCGATTGCCTGAACTATGGCTGCGTGCCCTCGAAATCGCTGATCGCCGCCGCGCACGCCGCCGCCGCCCAGCGCGCGCCCGGACGCTTCGGCGTCGCCGCGCGCGAGCCCGAGATCGATTTCGCCAAGGTGCATGACCACGTCCACGGCGTGATCGCGGCGATCGCGCCCACCGATTCGGTCGAGCGCTTCACCGGCCTCGGCGTGAAGGTACTGCTCGGCACCGCGCGCTTCGCCGGCCCGCGCGAGGTGATCGCCACGACCGAAGCGGGCGCGACGCGCATCCGCGCCAAGTGGATCGTGATCGCGACCGGATCGCGCGCGGCGGTGCCGCCGATCCCCGGGCTCGATGCCGTGCCCTATCTCACCAACGAGACGATTTTCGAGCGGAAAGTCCGGCCCGAGCACCTCATCGTGATCGGCGGCGGGCCGATCGGCCTCGAGCTGGCGCAGGCGCACCGGCGGCTCGGCGCGCGCGTGACGGTGCTGGAGCTCGACCGCGTGCTCTCGAACGACGATCCCGAGCTCACCAAGATCGTGCGCGAGCGCCTGACGAAGGAAGGCGTGTCGCTGTTCGAGAACACCAAGGTGGTCCGGGTCGACGCGCGGGACGGCGGCGTCGCCGTCGCCATCGAGCGCGGGGGAAAAAGCGAGACGGTCGCCGGCTCCGACGTGCTCGTCGCGGTCGGCCGCGCGGCCAATGTCGACGGCCTCGATCTCGACAAGGCCGGGATCGCCGCCACCAACAAAGGCATCACCGTCGACGCGCGCCTGCGCTCCACGAACAGGCGCGTGTTCGCGATCGGCGACGCGGCCGGCGGCTACCAGTTCACGCACGTCGCGGGCTATCACGCCGGCATCGTGATCCGGCAGGCGCTCTTCCGCCTGTTCTGGACGCGCGCCGACACGGCGGCCGTGCCGTGGGTCACGTTCACCGATCCCGAGCTTGCGCATGTCGGCCTCTCCGAGGCAGAGGCGAAGCAGGCGCATGGCGAGGTGCGCGTGCTGCGCTGGCCGTTCCACGAGAACGACCGCGCCCAGGCCGAGCGCGCGACCGAGGGGCTCATCAAGTTGGTGACGACGAAGCGGGGCCGCATCCTCGGCGCCGACATCGTCGGCAAGAGCGCCGGCGAGCTGATCCATCCCTGGGTGCTGGCCGTCGCCAACCGCATGAAGATTGCGCGGCTTGCGGGCTACATCGCGCCCTATCCGACGCTCGGCGAAGTCGGCAAGCGCGCGGCCGGCAGCTATTTCACGCCGGCGCTGTTCTCGGAGCGCACCAAGCGCGTGGTGCGCTTCCTCTTGCGCTTCGCATGAACCGGAGCAAGGAAAGAAAAAGGAAAACCACAGAGGACACGGAGGACGCGGAGAAAGCTTGTTGCGCGCCCTTGGCGCGCATCGATTCTTCCTCTGTGTCCTCCGTGTCCTCTGTGGTTCAATCTTCTTTCTTTTCTGCGGCGACGGTTCTCGGATATCGAACGCCGGCATGAGCGAACCGAAACGCATCAACCTCGCGCTGCAGGGCGGCGGCGCGCACGGCGCGTTCACCTGGGGCGTGCTCGATCGGCTGCTCGAAGACGGCCGGCTCGACTTCGACGGCTTCTCGGGCACCAGCGCCGGCGCCATGAACGCCGCCGCCTTCGCCGTGGGCTGGGAGCAGGGCGGCGCCGAGCTCGCGCGCGAGCGGCTCGAGAATTTCTGGCGGAAGGTGAGCGAGGCCGGACGCCCGATCAACGCCTGGCTGTTCGGCTGGGCGGCGCAGGCCGAAAGCAAGCACCGCCACACCGAATGGGCGCCGGGCTATCTCGCGTTCGACGTACTGTCGCGCTTCTTCTCGCCCTATCAGTTCAATCCGTTCAACTTCCATCCGCTGCGCCAGATCGTCGAGCAGGCGATCGATTTCGGCTCGCTGCGCCGCTGCCGGCGCACCAAGCTGTTCGTGTGCGCCACGGCGGTGCGGAGCGGCAAAATCCGCGTCTTCGAAAACCCCGAGGTGACGACCGACGTGCTGCTCGCCTCGGCCTGCCTCCCGTATCTCTTCCAGGCCGTCGAGATCGGCGGCGAGGCCTATTGGGACGGCGGCTACATGGGCAACCCCGCCATCTTCCCGCTCATCTATGGCTGCGAGGCGCAAGACGTCGTGATCGTGCAGGTGAATCCGATCACGCGCACCGACCTGCCGACCAATGCGCGCGATATCCTCGACCGCGTCACCGAGATCAGCTTCAATTCGTCGCTGATGCGCGAAATGCGCGCGATCGCGTTCGTCGCCAAGCTGCTCGAGGAGCACAAGCTCGACCCCGCGCGCTACAAGCGGCTCAATCTGCATTTCATCGAATCGGAGACCGAGATCGCCCCGCTGGGCGCAAGCTCGAAGCTCAACACCGACTGGCGATTCCTGACCGAGCTGCGCGACCGCGGCCGCGCGACCGCCAAGAGCTGGCTCGCCGCCCACTACGAGAAGATCGGCAGGGAGAGCTCGGTCGACATCCGCGCGCGGTTCCTCTAGCGCACGGTTGCCCTCACTTCCCAATCGATGCCCAGCGTCATCGGTTGGCCCCGGAGGGAGAGAGAAGAAAAAGTAAGCGCGCTTCTTCTTTTTTTTCTCTCCCTCTGGGAGAGAAGGGGCCCAAGCAACGCGCTTTCGCGTTGCTTGGGAAGTGAAGGCCGACGCCGCAATCAATGCCGCTCCGCCGCCTTCTCGATTCCCGGCGCGCCGCCGGGTTCGCCCCCCATGCGGCCCGTGTCGCGGTCGGCGTCGTCGCGGCGCGGCGGCTCAACCTTGTATTGCTCCTGCCGCACCTTCGGCAGGCACTCGGGATAATGCGCGCGCAGATACGCGATCATTTTCTCGCGCACCTCGCAGCGCAGATTCCAAGCCGCATCCGAATTGGCGGCGCTGACCAGCGCGCGCACGGCGATCGTCGCCTTGTCGGTGTCGGTCACCTGGATGAGCGCCACCCGCCCGTCCCAGTGTTTCGAGGCGCGTGCAATTTCGCCGAGCTTCGTCCGCATCGCGCCGATCGGCGCCGTGTAGTCGAGGTGCCAGAACACGGTGCCGATCACCTGAGCGGACTTGACCGTCCAGTTCTGGAACGGCTTCTCGATGAAATAGGTGAGCGGGACGACAAGGCGGCGCTCATCCCAGACGCGCACCACGACGAAGCTCGATGTGATCTCCTCGACGCGGCCCCACTCGCCCTCGACGACGACCACGTCGTCGATGCGGATCGGCTGCGCGAGCGCGATCTGGAGGCCGGCGATCAGGTTCGACAGCGCCGGCCGCGCGGCGAGGCCGATGGCGAGGCCGGCAACGCCGGCCGATGCGAACAGGCTGACGCCGAACTCGCGCACCGCGGGGATCGTCATCAGCATGATGCTGACGGTAATCGCGAACGCGACGATGTTGAGCGCGCGCTTCAGGATGCGCAGCTGCGTCTGCACGCGCCGCGCCGCGAGGTTGTCGGCGATCTCGATGTTGTAGCGCAGCGCCAGGATGTCGCCGGCGAGGTTGATGACCGAGACCACCAGCCACCCCACCATGGCGATCAGCGAAAGCGACGCAATGCGCTGCAGCAGCAGCGCGGGCTCGGGCGCGATCGGCAGCGCCGGCAGCGCCGCCGTGACGAAGAACGCGATCAGGATGAGGCGCGTCGGCCAGCGGATGCGCTGCACGAACGAGGTCGCGACGCCCGCCCTGCGGCGCCGCAGCACGCGCTTGACCATGCGGAAGGCAATCGCGTGCGCGGCCATGGCGAACAAGACCGCGCCGGCGAGGCCGAGCAGCGTCACCGCCCAGGCGGGAACGTAGTCGGCCCAGAACTCCGCGATCCAGCTAAGATCCATGATTGTGCAATGCGGGTTGCGGCGCGGGCCGGAGCGACGCACGCCTCGAGGCTGAAACGAGCGGCGGCGCGTTGCGTTCGCCGCGGATCGAGGAACCAATAGGCCGCGCGCGCGGCGCAACCATCGGGGAGATTACCGACCGACGCGGCGGCGATGGGGTTCGCGAGCGTGGACTCCGGCAGATGCCGCTTTCGTGCGGCAGACAGGAGACAGGACATGCAGAAAACGCTTCTCGTACTCGCCTACGGCCTCGTCGCCGCCCGGTGGAGGGTGTTCAGCGATGAAGGCGGGCGCGCCGCCAGCTGCATCTTCTTAAGAGCGGCTCCTTCGGACTGCTTCGATCATCGATCGAAGGTGCTCACTGAACTCGCTTAAGAATTCCGGTCGGCGCCGCCGTGTCCATTGGGCAAATGCTGATTTTACCGTCTCGAGCGCCGCCTCATGCTCGTCCGCAACGAATTCGACGGCGGCGGCGGCCTGGAAGCGGTTGGCCATGAGCGTGTGATAAGTCACCTCACTTTCTTTCTTCCTTAGTTCGGGCGGCTCTTTGAGCGCCCTGACAATACCGTCGAGGGTGTGGAACCTCTCCAGCCAAGGCAAGACGTAGCTTTCGATTCGCATGCGCATGTGCTCGGAGAGTCGCCGGATCTCGTCGTCAGAGGAGTCCACGCCAAGTTCGAGCCATGGCGAATGTGGGTCGCCACCTACATGCCCTAGCAGTCCGGGGAGGGGACAACCTGGCGCACTCAGGCGTTCGCGCGCCCTGGGATCGTTGGGGTCCCTTCTGAACGCGTACACATCGTGAAATCCCGGCACGAACGCGCCGAATTGGAGCGAGAACGACTTCTTGCCCCGCTCAGACCATGTGGAGTGCTCGAAATCGACGACCCAGACTATTTTCGGGTTGATATCTTTCGTGAACCTAAGTCCTTTTCGGCGAAAGCCGTGCGCCCGCAGCGGTGGCGCTGCGCCGTCGGCGACAATTCGCCGGAATTTTCCGTCGAGCTGATTCCTGATCGCAGCCAACTCGCTTGAGGTGAGCGAAGTCATTTTTTTCCACTCGCTCGTTTCACTAATTCCGCCTTGGCGGCCAGGTACTAAAGACCGGCGGAGCAAATCCCTTTGTCAGCGGTACGCGCGTGCTTCCCACGCCTACCCGGCGGCGTTCGGGTGCAGATGCCCGGCCCGCGCCACTCGATGAGTTGCTCGAGCTGGGCGACCCGCCGGTCGGCGCCGTACCGCCGCTGCTGGGGCCGCTGCCGCCCTTAGGGCCCTTGTGATAGAGGATACGGACGCGCTCATCGAATGCGCGCCGGTACTTTTCCTTTGCCTGTTGGCCCGCGCGGCGACCGCTTTCCGTATCTGGCTTCACCTCGACGACAATCTTGCCCGCTTTGCGGGCATCCGGCCGATAGTTCTTGCCGTCGAGGCCCTTGGCTACCCTGTCGATATCCCATCCTTCCGTCACTTCTCTCGGCCGGTGGCGATCGGTGAACTCTCGATGTGCTTGCCGACCCTCCGCTGCTTTCTCGCGGGTGATCGGGTTTCTTGATCCGCGAGGCTTTCCCGCTTGATCGTCGGTGGCGGGATCGACCCCACCTTCATCAACGTCGAACTCCGGGGCATAGCCGCCAGGGGTGGACCCAGCATCACCTTCGTCCTGGTCCGGGACACTAATCCGCCACGCCACATCGCCGGCATCCGCCGCCAAATAGTTGACGAGGACTCGATCGCCGAATTGCTCGGGATTCGGGAGTCGCTGCGAGAATGCCTCGCGCATCGCGTCATCATGCACGGCGAGCATTGCCCGTGCGTTGTTTCGCTTTCCCGGCGCAGATGAGTTTGAATAAGCGGCATCCATCAAGATGTCGCGAATCCGGTGACCGCTCGCCTGACTGACTGGCGCCTTCAAAAGATCCGCAACGTCCCGCAGCTGTATTCTGCGGCCATTCAGCGCGTCTCGAACGGTTGCCTGCGCGATCGCGGCGTTGGTGCTGTCGATCATCCCTTCTACGGCGCGGAAATCAACGGTAGCCGCATCGAGAGGTAGTGCGAGCCGAATCTTCGAGGCACGTCTCTGAGCCAGCGGCAAGCGATCGAGCCTCGCAATTTCCTGTTCGAGCGTAGTCTGGGCCTCGGCCCCTGCCGCAACCTCTGAGAGAGACATAGCGCTCGCGGTTGCCGCCGCACGCTTTGGCTGCGAGGCAATGCCATCCAATTTCGTGGGATCGGCAACCCCGCCCGATGCGTCGAGCCATTCGCCCCAACCGATACGTCCCATTGGATCGGGGCGGTACCGGTATCCCAGTCGCGCGAGCTTCTCTTGCTCGTCTGTGTCCCGAATTCCGCTCTCCGGCCGTTCGGCCCGAGAAAACGCTGCGATGACCTGCCCGATCGAATTCAGTCGCTGGCCTTCGGCGAGCGCCTTGGAGGCCGAGTCCGAAATGGATGGCTCTGGCACTATGTCAGACGTCGCCTCGCCTCGCGGTCTGACGAGCTTTTTTCGCAGGGCTGTGTTGATTGCCGTTTCAGTCGGCCCTCCAGGAAGGAGGATGCCGTCGACGTCAAGGCCATTGCGCTCTTGATACGCCCTGATGGTGGAATCGAATTCATCGTCCCAGGTGCCCGTTTGAGCAGCATCTCCAGCGGCATCCAGACCGAGGTCGACCAATGCCGTCCCAGTGCTGGCAATGTCGTCGATATCGTTGACTTCATCCCGACCAACGGGGCTGCGCAAATGTAAGTTGAGCACGGCGGCGTCTCCAATCAGAGGTTGGAGACAGAATATAATCCTCGGCGCTCGTTGTCAAGAACAAAAACAGAACCACAGTCGCCGCTCTGAATCGGCTCGATATTTCGGACTCGCGTCAGCTCCGCAGCACCCCGCCTGTTTGCCTCGCGACCGCGGCGACGACCTTGGCGCCGATCGCTTCGATCTCGGCGTCGGTCAGCGTTTTCTCGGTTGGCTGGATCGTGACCGAGAGCGCCACCGATTTCTTGCCCTCGGGAATGCCGGGGCCGGCATAGGCGTCGAAGATAGCCGCGCCCGCGATGAGCGCGCGGTCGGCGTTCTGAGCGGCGCGCAGCAGCTTTTCGGCCGGCACCGCGGCATCCACGACGAACGCGAAATCGCGCTCGACCGGCTGGAACGGCGAAGGCTTCAAGAGCGGCCGCGCCTTCCCCGCCTTGGCCTTGGGCGGCGGCAAGCGGTCGAGGAACACTTCGAACGCGACGGCGGGACCATCGACATCGAGCGCCGCCAGCACGCGCGGATGCACTTCGCCGAAATACGCGAGCGCCAAATTGCCGAGCTTGAAGCTGCCCGAGCGGCCCGGGTGATACCAGGCGGGCGCTTCGGCCGCGGTCTGCAGCGAGCCCACGGGCCCGCCCGCGGCCTCGAGCGCCGCCAGCGCGTCGGCTTTGGCATCGAACGCATCGACCTTGCGCGCCTTCTCGGCCCAGTGCCGCTGCGTCTCGCCTTGGCGGATGCCGGCGGCGGCGAGCGCCTGGTCCTCGGGCTCGCTGCCGGCATATTGCGGCCCCACCTCGAACAGCGCCGCATTGAGCACGCCGCGATCGGCATTGCGCTGCGCGGCGCGCAAGAGATTGCCGACGATCGAGGGCCGCATCGCGTCGAGATCGGCGCTGATCGGATTGGCGAGCATCAGAGCGGGCTGGCCGCCGCCGAAGAGGGGCGCGTCCTTGCCGCTCGTGAACGACCAGGTGACCGCCTCCAGGAGACCGCGCGTGGCGAGCGCGCGCCGCGCGAGACGCACGCGGCGCTGCTGCGGCGTCAGCGTCTGCCGCGGCAGGCCGCCGGGCGCCATGCTGACGGGCGGGATCTTGTCGTAGCCGTGGATGCGGAGGATTTCCTCGACGAGATCGGCCTCGCCCTCGGCGTCCATGCGCCAGGGCGGGATCGCGACGGTCCAGGTTTCCCCATCGCCGCCGCTTGCGCTTACCGCTTCGAAGCCGAGCGCGCCGAGGATGCGCTTGGCTTCCGCCGGCGGGACGGCGAGGCCGCCCAAGGACGCGAGGCGGCCGGGCCGGAACGAGACGCTCCGCCGCCACTTCGGCATCGCGCCGGCGGCGACGGGCTCGCTCGCCTCGCCGCCGCAGCACTCGGCGATGAGCTTGGCCGCGACGTCGGCGCCCCAGAGGGCCGATTCCGGATCGACGCCGCGTTCGAAGCGATAGCGCGCATCGGATTGGATCCCGAGCTTGCGCCCCGTCGCGGCGACGCGCACGCGATCGAAGAGCGCCACTTCGAGGAACACGTTCTTGGTCGCGGGCGTGCAGCCGGTGATCTGGCCGCCCATCACGCTGCCGATGCCGTGAACGCCTTTGCTGTCGGCGATGACGGTGATCGACGGGTCGAGATTGTAGGTCTTGCCGTCGAGCGCCAGGATTTCCTCGCCCCCGCGCGCCGGCCGCATCGAAAGATCGCCGGCGAGCTTGTCGGCGTCGAACACGTGCAGCGGGCGGCCCAGATCGTAGGTGACATAGTTGGTGATATCGACCAGCGCGCTGATCGGGCGCAAGCCGATTGCGACGAGGCGGCGCTGCATCCAGGCCGGGCTCGGACCGTTGGTGACGTTGCGGAAGTAGCGGCCGACGACGAAGGGGCACGCGTTCGCGGCGCCGGGCGGCGTCTCGATCTTCCACGCGACCGGGCTCTTGAAAGTGCCTTTGACCGCCGCATAGGGCCAGGGCTTGAGCGTCCCCAATCCCGCGGCGGCAAGGTCGCGCGCGATGCCGCGGACGCCGAGCGCATCGGGGCGATTCGGCGTGATCGCGATCTCGATCGCGGGATCGCCCAGGCCCATCAGCTCGGCATAAGGCTTGCCGATCGGCGCATCGGCCGGAAGATCGATGATGCCCTCGTGCTCGTCGGAAAGGCCGAGCTCGCGCTCGGAGAGCAGCATGCCGTTCGACTCGACGCCGCGGATGACGCCCTTCTTCAAGTCGAGCTTGGTGCCCGGGATGTGCATGCCGGGCGCGGCATAGACGCCCTTCATGCCGGTGCGCGCGTTGGGAGCTCCGCACACGACCTGGATCGGCGGGCCGCGGCCGATGTCGACCTTGCACACCGAAAGCTTGTCGGCGTTCGGGTGCTTCGCGCACTCGGTGACATAGCCGACGACGAACGGGGCCAGCGCCTTGGCCTTGTCCTCGATGCCCTCGACCTCGAGCCCGGCGCGCGTCAGCGCCTCCGCGATTTCGTCGGCCGACGCGGCGGTCTCGAGATGGTCCTTCAACCAGGCGAGCGTGAACTTCATGCGCGCAAAGGGCCGGACCCCGTCATTGTCCGAGGCCCCCGACCAGAGAGGGCACGTCGAGCGGCACGAAGCCGTAGTGGCGCAGCCAGCGGAGATCGGCGTCGAAGAAGGTGCGGAGATCCGGAATGCCGTATTTCAGCATCGAGATTCGCTCGGCGCCCATGCCGAACGCGAAGCCCTGATACTTCTTCGAGTCGACGCCGCACATTTCGAGCACGTTGGGATGCACCATCCCGCAGCCCAGGATCTCCAGCCAATCGTCTCCCGCGCCGATCCTGAGTTCGCCGCTCTTGCGCGAGCAGCCGATATCGACCTCGGCCGAGGGCTCGGTGAACGGGAAGTGCGAGGGCCGGAAGCGCACCGGCACGTCGTCGACCTCGAAATAGGCGCGGCAGAAATCGATGAGGCAGCCCTTCAAGTGCCCCATATGCGTCGCCTCGTCGATGACCAGGCCCTCGAACTGGTGGAACATCGGCGTGTGCGTCATGTCCGAATCCTTGCGGAACGTGCGGCCCGGCACGAGGATGCGGATCGGCGGCTTCTGCGCCAGCATCGTGCGCACCTGCACCGGCGAGGTGTGCGTGCGCAGCAGGCGCAGCGCGCGGTCCGGCCCCTCGCCCACCATGGCGCCTTCGTGGAGATGCGGTGCGTCTTCGCCGCCCCCGGCGGCAGGGTTGGTGAGGCGGCTGCCGCTGGGGGCGGCCAGGTAAAAGGTGTCGTGCATCTGCCGCGCCGGATGGTCGGGCGGGATGTTGAGCGCGGTGAAATTGTGCCAGTCGCTCTCGATGTCCGGCCCCTCGACGACGGTGAAGCCCATCTCGCCGAAGATCGCCGCCACTTCGTCCATGCATTGCGAGAGCGGATGGATGCGGCCCTGCGCCGCGGGGCGCGGCGGCAGCGTCACGTCAATGCGCTCGGCGGCGAGCTTCCGATCGAGCGCCGCCGCTTCGAGCGCTTCTTTCTTCGCCTGGATTGCCGACTCGACCGCGCCGCGCAGCTGATTCAGCGCCTGGCCCTGGACCTTGCGCGCCTCGGCATCGAGCCCGCCCAGGCCCTTCATGAGCTCGGTGAGCCTGCCCTTCTTGCCCAGCGCCGAGACGCGCGCCGCCTCGAGCGCCGCCATGTCGGGCGCGCCTTGCACGGCCGCAAGAAGTTCGTTCTTGAGAGTCTCGACTTGATCCATCGCGGAGACCATCGCCGCACTGAATTTGTAGCAAACTCAGCCGGATTATGTAGGGGCGGCTCCCCGACCCGCCCAGCAGCGTCGCCGCCATGCAACGCGTCCGACGCTGATTCGGCGGCGTCGCCGTCGGGCGGGTCGGGGACCCGCCCCTACATTCGCAGCGCTCAGCCGAACGCTAAGCGAGCGCGGCCTGGGCCTTCTCGACGACGGCCTTGAAGCCGGCGGGGTCGCGCGCGGCCAGGTCGGCGAGCACCTTCCGGTCCATCTCGATCCCGGCCTTCTTCAAGCCGGCGATGAACTTGCTGTAGGTGAGGCCAAGCTCGCGCACGCCGGCGTTGATACGCTGGATCCAGAGCGCCCGGAAATCGCGCTTCCTGGCGCGCCGGTCGCGGTAGGCGTACTTCCAGTCCTTCTCGACGCGCGGGCGCGCGGCGCTGATCGTGTTGCCAGCGCGGCCGACGGAGCCCTTGGCTTCCTTCAGCCACTTCTTGTGGCGGGCGTGGCGCTTGACGCCGCGTTTGACGCGAGACATGGGCGAACTCCAGAGGACAGAAGACAGATGTCAGACGACAGAGAGAGAGAGAGAGAGTGGTGGCTGCCGTCATAAGCCTTCCCCCGCTTGCGGGGGAAGGTTGGATGGGGGTTTTCCCGCCGCTCAGCCCATGCCGGGAAGAAAATACTTCTTCACGTGCCTGACGTCGGACTTGGCGATCAGCGACGTGCCGCGCGCGGCGCGCTTCATGTCCTTGGTGCGCTTGGTGAGGTTGTGGCGCTTGCCGGCATGGGCGCGCTTGGGCTTGCCGCTGCCGGTGAACCAGATCCGCTTCTTGGCGGAGCTCTTGGTCTTCATCTTGGGCATTTTGCGATCCTTTCGGAAGGAATGGACGCTTCGGGGCGGCTGGGCATGCCCGTTGTCGCGCCGGAAAAAAGCCGGCAAGAGCCGTACCGCCCGGTGGAGGAAGGCGCGGTTTATAGCCGCGCGCCCCGCCCCGTGCAACCGCCTGCAACTGCGGCGGAATCGGCGGAAGCGAAGGGAACAGGAGGCGTGGAGGCGTGGAGAAGTAAGAAAGAAGATTCACCACGGAGGCACGGAGACACGGAGAAGATCAAGGTAAGGAAAGCAGCAGGTTTGCGCCGCAAGGGCGGCGCGAGGAAATCGGGTCCTTGCCTTCAGCGCGCGCCTTCGCGCGCAACCCTGCTCTTCTCCCTTCCGTCTCTGTGTCTCCGTGCCTCGATGGTGAATTCTCCTTATCTTACTTCTCCACGCCTCCACGTCTCCTTGTGATCTTACGCTTGCGTATCAACGCGAAGCCGGGGCTGGGCGAGGGCGCGTTCGAGCAGGTGGAGCAGCGCGATCGAGGCGAGGACGGCGCCGGTGAAGACATAGATGCCGGCGTGGATCGCGACGTTGGTGATGATCGAGACCTGGATCGCCGCCACGAGGAGGGCCACCACGAACACGTCGACCATCGACCATTTGCCCAGCGTGCCGACGAAGCCGACCGCGCGGCGCGCGCCGCCGGCGAGGGCGTCGACCCGCGCCCAGACCCAGAGCCCGGCCAGGAGCTTCACGACCGGAAACACCATCGAGAACAGCACGAGGACGGCGCAGACGAAGTATTCGCGGTCGGCATAGAGGCCCTCGACCACGCGCCAGATCGAGAATTTCGTGCGCCAGATCCAGGGCACGCGCTCGACGGTCATCGTCGGGATGAACCAGGCGACGACGAGCAGCGCCAGGACCAGCGCCATCGCCGGCCCGAGCCACCACCAGCGCCGCGAGAGCGCCAGCGCGTTCGGGTGAACGAATCCGCCCCTATCCTCGCGCGAACGGAGCGCGGTCATGCGGGCCATCGGTGGTGCGTCCCTTGCCACATGCCTTCATGACGGCCGGGGATTGGGGCGAAGCCAAGGCGGGAAGGTCAAATGCCGAGCCAAGCGCCTGCGCTGCCGCTTCTTTTTCTCCACCGCCCCCTTGAGGGGCGGTCGGCGGCGGGCCCGCTCTTGCGGGCACGCCGACGGGTGGGGCCTTCCTTTCCAGCGCCGCGGCGCCAAGCCCCCACAGTCCAACGCGCGCAAGAGCGCGTTGGACAGCTCCCCTCGAGTGGGGAGCGGATCATAAGCGGAGAGGACGTTGCTGTTTAGGAGCGATAGTCGGCGCTACTTCGGCGCCACCACCATGCTCATCTGCCTGCCTTCGAGGCGCGGGAATTGCTCGATCTTGGCCAGCTCCTTCAGATCGCCGGTGACGCGGTCGAGGAGCTTCATCGCCAGCTCCTGGTGCGCCATCTCGCGCCCCCTGAAGCGCAGCGTCACCTTCACCTTGTCGCCTTCGCCCAGGAAGCCCTTCATCTGGCGCATCTTGACGTCGTAGTCGTGGACGTCGATCGAAGGCCGCATCTTGATCTCCTTGACCAGGATGACCTTCTGCTTCTTGCGCGCATCGGCTGCCTTCTTCTGCAGCTCGTACTTGAATTTGCCGTAGTCGAGGATCTTGCACACCGGCGGCGTGGCCGTGGCCGCGATCTCGACGAGGTCGAGACCGGCTTCCTCGGCCCGGCGCATCGCCTCGAAGCGGCTGACGACGCCCACCTGATTGCCGTTCTCGTCGATCAGCCGCACATTGGGCGACGTGATCATCTCATTGACCCGGGTGCCGTCGCGTTCGCGCGTCGGCAGGGCTGAACCTAACGGTCTACGTATTAGCCTTCTCCATCGAAAAAGCGCCCGCAGAGGTGCCCGGGCGCGATCAGGCCAGCGGTGGTGCCGCCAGACCTTTCAATTTAGCAACCGCCTCATCGAGCGCAAGGCTCTCCTGGCGCTCGTCACCCAAACGACGGATCGTGACCTTGCGTTCCTCGGCTTCTTTTCGGCCCAGAATCAAGAGGATCGGAACCTTGGCCAGCGAGTGCTCGCGGATTTTGTAGTTAATCTTCTCGTTGCGGAGATCGAGTTGGCTGCGCAAACCTGCGGCGGCGAGCGCCGCCTCGACATCGCGCGCATAGTCATCGGCGTCGCTGACGATGGTGGCGACGACGGCCTGCACCGGCGCCAGCCAGGGCGGGAACTTGCCGGCGAAGTGCTCGATCAGGATACCGATGAAGCGCTCGAACGAGCCGAGGATCGCGCGGTGCAGCATCACCGGCCGGTGGCGCTGGCCGTCCTCGCCGATGTAGCCGGCGTCGAGCCGCTCCGGCAGCACGAAATCCACCTGCAAGGTGCCGCACTGCCAGTCGCGGCCGATCGCGTCGCGGAGCACGAATTCGAGCTTGGGGCCGTAGAAGGCGCCCTCGCCGGGGTTGAGCTGGAGATCGAGGCCGGCGGCCCTTGACGCGGCGCGGAGCGCGCCTTCGGCCTGATCCCAAACGGCGTCGGAGCCCGCGCGCACGGCCGGGCGATCCGAGAACTTCACGAAGAAATCCGGAAAACCGAGATCCTTGTAGATCGTGCGCAGGAGATCGCAGAACGCGACCGACTCGGCCTCGATCTGCTGCTCGGTGCAGAAGATGTGGGCGTCGTCCTGGGTGAACGCCCGCACGCGCATGATGCCGTGCACCGCGCCCGAGGGCTCGTAGCGGTGGCACGAGCCGAACTCGGCCATGCGCAGCGGCAGGTCGCGATAGCTCTTCAAGCCCTGTTTGAAGATCTGCACCGCGCCCGGGCAGTTCATCGGCTTGATCGCGTAGACGCGCGCCAAGTCTTCCGCCGCCGCGTTTTCGTCGCGCGGCACGGCCAGGTACATTCCCTCCTTGAACTTCTCCCAGTGCCCCGATTCTTCCCAAAGCTTGCGATCCACGAGCTGCGGGGTCTTCACCTCGACGTAGCCGGCGGCTTCGAGGCGCGCGCGCATGTAGCGCTCGAGCGTGCGCCAGAGCGTCCAGCCGTTCGGGTGCCAGAAGACGCTGCCCACCGCCTCCTCCTGGAGGTGGAACAGCTCCATCTCGCGCCCGAGCCTGCGGTGGTCGCGCTTCTCCGCCTCCTCGAGCCGGTGGAGGTAGTCCTTCAAGTCCTTCTCGCTCGCCCAGGCGGTGCCGTAGATGCGCTGGAGCACGGGATTCTTGGGATCGCCGCGCCAATAGGTGCCCGAGACCTTGGTGAGCTTGAACGCCTTCGGCAGCTTGCCGGTGGACGGCAGATGCGGGCCGGTGCACATGTCCATCCACTCGCCCTGGCGATAGACGGTGATCACCTCGTCCTTCGGCAGCGCGTCGATCCACTCGGCCTTGAAGCTTTCGCCGTGCTGCCGGAACCAGGCCCTGAGCTTGTCGCGGTCCCAGACCTCGCGCTCGATCGGCAGGTTGCGCTCGACGATCTCGCGCATGCGCAGCTCGATCTTGGCGAAGTCGTCGGGCGTGAACGGCTCCTTGCGCGCAAAATCGTAGTAGAAGCCGTTTTCGATCGCGGGTCCGAAGGTGATCTGGGTGCCGGGATAGAGCTCCTGCACCGCCTGCGCCAGCACATGCGCGGCGTCGTGCCGGATCAGTTCGAGCGCGTCCTTATCCTTGGCGGTGACGATCGCAACCTTGGCGTCGCGGTCGATCTTGGCCGCGAGGTCTTTCACTTGGCCGTCGACGCGCATGGCCAGCGCCGCCTTGGCAAGGCCCGGACCGATGCTGGCGGCAAGCTCCGCCCCGGAGACCGGCTTCTCAAAGGAACGGACGCCGCCGTCCGGGAGAGTAACGTTGACCATGGGAGGGATTGTTCGGCTCTAAGGTTGGTCGTTTTGATCGCGCGGGGCACAAACGACAAGGCCCCGTCCGTTCCCGGCCGGGGCCTCAAGGGTTCGTCTCGGCGCCGCAACTTCAGCGCACGCGCGCACCCACGGGCCCGCCGGAGCGGGTCGTCGTGGCCGTCGTGGTCGCGGCGCGGTGGTTCATGGCGCTTTCCGTAGCTTAGCCGGTTCGCGCGTGTCAATGCGTCAACCGCAACACTGCGTCGGCGCTTTTCGCGCTTCGAGGCGCCGCCCGAAAGAGGGCGGCGCACCTCAGCATGATGGGATGGACCTCCCCCAACTGCGGGTCGAGAGTGGCTTTTGGCAAAGCACTCGATGCGAGGAAGGGAGAGGTCCATGTCGGAGATTAAGCTGTTGGCCATCGATCTGGCAAA
>Ga0187892_10000939_pt1 | contig 71928 bp, 68 predicted proteins | sample MA1701073metaG_FD_139345 | JGI IMG/M metagenome (GOLD analysis project Ga0187892, IMG submission 139345) | Bio-ooze microbial communities from a basaltic lava cave in the Kipuka Kanohina Cave System on the Island of Hawaii, USA - MA170107-3 metaG ...
GCTTTGAAACCAAGCGACGCATCTTAGGCCTGGTGGTGGACAAAATTGAGGTCTTGGACGATCAGATCACGATCAAACATATGATCCCAATCTCAAATTTACACTTGCGACTTTATCAACCGGTTTACGCCATCCGGCCCCAGGTTGTATTCGCAGTGCGCGAGAAAGATTTCACCGGCAGCGCGACGCGCTGGAAATTTGCCGGTAGTTGACGTTCCTGTTTTTGCAGGAACCTTTCCCCCGCCCGACACGTTAGGCGCTTTAGAGCAGACAAGGGCTTGGCGCCGGGCTTCTTGGAGTAAAATTGATCAGGAGAGAAGAACCTAAAGTGGGAGCCAATGCGGCTTTGATTAAATCGGATGCAGAATTGGTGCGGCGATGCCGCGCCGGAGACAGCGCAGCCTGGGAACAGGTGGTGCACGAATATTCGCGCCGCGTCTACAACCTTGCGTACCGATTCACAGGTCGTCACGAATCGGCTGAGGATTTGGCGCAGGAAGTTTTCGTGCGCGTCTACCGTTCCTTTGACCAATACGATCCGCAGGCCGGCGATCTGGCGAACTGGTTGATGCGGCTGGCTCGCAATTTGGTGATCGACGATTACCGCCGGCGCAGTCGCACTCCAACTGATCTGGGCGACGACATCGGCGATCACGAGTATCACCTCGAATCGCGCCACGACGCGCCCGACCGCGGGATCGAACAGATCGAACGCGCCAAACAGGTTCACGCCGCGATTGCGAAGCTTCAACCCGATCTGCGCGAGTGCGTGATCCTGCGCGACATCGAGGAACTGACCTATCAGGAGATTGTGGACATCCTCAAAATCCCGATCGGCACAGTCAAATCGCGCATCAATCGCGGGCGAATCGAACTGGCGAAGATATTGCGGCGGATGAAAGTGGTCGAAACGCTTTAATCTGGTGGCTGGTGGTTGGTGGTTAGTGGTCGGTTGTTTTAATCGCACGCGCCGACCACCAGCCACCAACCACGGAATAATAATGGATTGTGTAAAATTTCAAGATTCTCTTTCTGATTACCTCGAGAGCGCGCTTGATTCGCGCTCGCGGGCTGAATGCGCCGCGCATCGGCTGATCTGCGGCGAATGCCGCGAGCTTTTCAACGACGTGCGCGCCACGGTGCAGGCGCTCAATTCTGTCGCCCACCGGGTGATCGCGGAACCTGAAGGATTGCACGATCGCATCCTCTCCGCCACCACCACTGGCGAGATGCTCAGTTGCGGCGAATTCGACCGGTTGCTCGAACGCTATTTCGACGGCGTGATCCTCGCGCCGACATTCCAGACCTTCCAGACTCATTTTGAAAGTTGCGCGAAGTGCCGGCGGTTACTCAACGGCATCGAGGAAGCGATCGCCATGTGCCACGAGGTCAAAGGCGCCGAGGTTGAGGTTCCCGATTCGTTGTACGACCGGATTGTCGCGGCGACGATTGGAGCAAAGAGCGGAAACTGGTTTGAGCGCGCGCAATCCAACCTCGCCGATTTCGCGCGCAGGTTGGCCTCGCCGCAGATGGCTGTGGCGGCGATGATTATTGCGGCGATCAGCCTGTTGATCCTGTCGCGCTTCGGCAGCGTCGCCAATTTTACCGAGCATGCTGAACAGAAGGCCGAGAGTATCGTCAGCCAAAGCCAGCAGAAGATCAGTTCCACCGGCGCGAAGGCGAAGTCGGGGTTTAATTTTCTGTTCGGTGGCGGGATCACAAAGCAAGAACCGGATTCGCCGCCTTCGGATCAACCCCGGATTCAACCGTCCCCGCAATCGCGGCCGAACGGTGTATCCGATCCGGCTTCCACCGAGCGCGACCGGCGCGGGCGGCGTCCAAATCAAAATAGGCAGCAACAATGAGGGATGAACAGCAGAAAATATTCTCATCCCCGGATTCGATCAGTACCGCGAGCGGTAGCGAGCGCGGCTTGACCAATAACCAACTGATCGAACCGCGCTCGCTACCGCTCGCGGTACTGATCGAAGATTTACAGACAGAGGAGAACAGCTTACTTGGGAAACGTTGAGATGAAATGCGCTTATCATCCGGGCAGCTACGCCAATGCGCGTTGCGGCGCCTGCCAGCGCCCGCTTTGTCCCGCCTGCGACCATCGCATCAAAGGCTATCCCTATTGTCAGGATTGCATTGTTGCGGGAATTGAAACCCTGCGGCGCAATTCGGCCAGTGGACATCGCATTCATCATCAGGAAGGGAAATCAGTTTTTCTTGCGTCGCTGCTTGGCCTCATCCCCGGCCTGGGCGCGGCTTACAACGGCCAGAACATCAAAGCCCTGATGCATTTCGTCACCGTCCTGGGTTTGTGGACGCTCACGGACATCTTCGGCGGGCCGCTCGAAGTCGCTTTCGGGCTTGGCGCAGTGGCCTTTCACCTCTACTCGATTTACGACGCGTTCCGCTCGGCGAAAGCCGCGCGCAGAGGCGAGGATTTGACCGAGGAAGACGAGCGGTTGAAGCTGTTCGTTCAACAACGGATGAACCTGTTAGGCGGATTGCTTGTCAGCGTCGGCGCTCTGGCGATGCTCGATTTTTTCTTTCCCCATCTGCTCAATCGTTTCTGGCCGATGGTGTTGATTTTCGCCGGAGCCTATTTCATCTGGAGTTACCATCGGCGCCATCACGAACCGCAGGTCAAAACCGTCTACCGGACTCCGCCGCCCTCGGTAATTCCGCCAAACATTGATCGCAGCACGAGCGATTTCGCTCGCAATCAGTACCGCGAGCGGTAGCGAGCGCGGCTCTACCAATAACCAACTGATCGAGCCGCGCTTGCTACCGCTCGCGGTACTGATTTGACCGCCATGCTCAAACGACTTGCGACACTGCTTCTGGGAATCGGGCTGATTGGCCTCGGCGCGTTGTTCTTTATCTCGCCTGAGCGCGCCTTCGCCGTCCAAATCCTGATGCGGTTTTGGCCAGTCTTTCTGATCCTGGCCGGCATAGTCCGGGTTGCAGGCTACCTGATTGATCGTCATCCGCGTTCGCCCGTCGGCGGGATGATGATCGCGGCCATCGGCGGGGTTTTGCTTTCTGCCAACCTGCTCGGTCACCACTCGTTCATTCAGATTCTGAGCAAGTACTGGTTCTGGATTCTACTGGCTTTTATCGCGGGCCGGTTGTTGAAGCAATACACGCATCGAATCGAGGATGGAATCAAGGCGAACGCCTTTGCGCCAGGCGCGGTTGTGGTGATGATTTTGATTGTCGGGAGCGGCCTCGCGGCTGACTTTCTGGCGAAGCGCGGGCAGGGCGGATTGAATTTCCGGCTCGGCAATTTTGGCGTCGGCGACTACATCTTCGGCGACCAGTTTTCGGTCCCGGATGAACCCCAGATTTTCGCGCTCGCTCCCAACGCGCGATTGATCATCAACGACGCCAAAGGTGATGTCGAAGTCAAATCGGCTCCGCAGCCGCAAGCCACTGCGCAATTGATCAAACGCATCCGGGCCGCGAGCGAAGAAGAAGCGAAAGAAGCCGCGAAAAGCATCCATTTACAGATAGCTTCCAACGGCGCCAACGCTCAGTTCAGCGTCAATTCCGCTGGCGTCGAGCGGGATTACAATGTTTCGATCATCATCACTGTGCCGCAGAACCTGTCTGGCAACATTGAAATCACGAACGCTCTTGGCGCGGTGAAACTCACGGGGCTGCGCGGCGACCACACGATCCGCAATTGCGAACGCGCCGAGGTCAGGCAGAACTCTGGCCGCGTGGCAATTGAAAATCCTCGCGGTTCGGTTGAACTCGCTCAGATTCAGGGGCAGGTCAATCTGATCAACACGCGCCGTGAAGTGAATTTGCGCGAAGTCAACGGATCCGTCACGCTCGATGCCAATGGCGGTAGCGTTAATTTGGACGATTCCACTGGCCCGATCCAGTTGAAGGCCGCCGACGCCCGGATCGAATTGCAGGAGATTGGCGACGATTCGCTTGCGCAGGGCAACCAGCGCGTTATCAACATCGAGAGCGCCCGCAACAGCCGCATCAAATTGCAGGAGATCAAAGGCGCCGTGGCGATCAACGCCGAACGTTCGCGGATCGAAGCCGAAGAGATCGCCGGCGACCTAACGGTTGATTCCTCTTCGGAGCGCGTCAGGGTCAATCACATCACCGGCGCGCTACGCGTTAAGGCTGACGACGGCGCGGTCGAAATTGAAGAGATCAAAGGTTCGGCGACGATTGATGCGACGCGCGACGTCTCGGTCCGCAATTTCCGGGGGCAGCTCAACGTGACTTCACGTTCGGGCGCCATCAAGCTGGAAGCATCCGAAAAGCTCGTCGCCGATGTCAAAGCTGTCAATGACCGGGGAAAGATCAGCGTCTCGATCCCGGAAGACAGCGGTTTTCGCCTCGACGCCAATGCAGGCAAAGGCCGCGTGCGTGTGAACGGGTTCAATCGTGTCATTCTGTCGCGCGAGGACAGGTCATACAAAATCGGGTACAACGTTTCCGAGTCCGCTCCGCTCGTTTCTCTGCGTTCCGGCGGCGGCGAGATTCAACTGCATTCTTCCGGTCTCGCGCTCGCCAGCCGCGATGAATAAATAGTGAGGACAGCGATCCCATGTTTTGCCCAATCTGTGGGAAAGAAAACTCCGGTGAACGAAAATTTTGTGTCGCTTGCGGCACTAACCTGGAGGCCGTCTCCCAGGCGCTGTCCGGCAATAGGACCGACTTCTTCACCAAGATTGACACTGCGCTTGATCAATTCATAGCGAGATATGCCGAGCATGTCTTCAAGAAAGCTCCGGCGCTTGCCGCTGATCGCAAAGTGAGTAGTTCCTGGAAACTCCTGGGGCAAGGTGTTTTAACATCTTTCGCTGATTTCTTTTTGTCTTCCCTGATGTGGAATGTCTTCGCGGTGAAGTTCCAGGTACTCTTGATCTCGACGCCTTTCAGATTGCTTATTGAACGAAGCAATCGCCAGAAGAGCTTAACCACGGAGTTTGGGGAGCAGACGACGCTCAATCTGCCCGCGGCTGCGAATAACGAATTACTACCAGGCCCGGTCGTCAGCGTCAGTGAACACACAACGGAAAGGCTTCAAGAGCGTCTGCAATCGGAGCAAAACCGGGCTATGAGCAGGTAATCGAAACCTCTTAAAAAACGCGGCTGACAAGGCCGTCAGACAACGTATGGCTGCAATTCTAAAAATCCTGGCTGTTTTAACCTCCCTGGCGACGACCGCGCTGGTCATCGTCGAAAGCGTCCGTGGCGGATTAATCATTGTCTCGACAATTTTTGGTATCGCGAAAGTGGTCGTTATAGTATTATTCGCCGCGTTGCTCCTCGTGATTTTTTATCTCCTCCTCACCAACCAATCTTCCCCCAAACAGTAGCAGAGCAATCCATTTCCTAATAATCTCCGTATCTTTGTGCGGAGGTTCAAGGAAATATGCCGGCTAATAGCTACCAATTCCTCACGGAATGGCGGATCGAAGCCCCGCGTGAGTTGATCTACGAAATTTTAAAAGAAGGCAAAGACTATCCTGGTTGGTGGCCCGACGTTTATCTGGACGCGGACTTTCAACCATCGGGTCGCGCCGATCACGTTGGTGACCGCGTGAATTTCCTGACCAAAGGCTGGTTGCCATACCAGTTGCGCTGGACTGCCGTGGTTGTGCGCCACGAACGACCGCACACGATTGAAGTCGCTGCCGAAGGCGATTTCGTAGGGCGTGGCGTATGGCGATTGGAGCCGCGTGGATCAGGGACATTCATCACCTTCGACTGGCAGCTTCGCGCTGACAAACCGCTGCTGCGCTGGTTTTCGCCCGTCTTCAAACCCATCTTCAAATGGAATCACAAGTGGGCGATGGCCAGAGGCTTCGAGAGCCTTTGCCGGGAAGCCGAGCGGCGGCAGGCGGCGAAGCTATAGAAAAGTTTTGCGCCTGCAATCTACCGGCGCAAATAGACCGTAGACAATGACGCGTGGCTGGCGGTTTCGCTGGCGAAGAGGAATAACTCATAACCACACACTCTCGTAACGAGACCTACGCGCTGCCGACCGCAATCTCGCGCGGCAGCTTTTTACAATTGGAGGCTAAAGTACATGAAGAACGTCAGAATGATTGTTATAGGCTTGTGTTTGCTGGCGATTTTCGCGGTGTCGGCATTCGCGCAAACGAGTTCGCTCTACGAGCGATTGGGTGGCAAGGATGCTATTTCAGCCGTCGTTGACGATTTCGCCGGAAACGTCCTGAAAGACGAGCGCATCAACAAGAAGTTCGCTAAGAGCGATCCCACCCGTCTGGTGAGTAACCTGAAAGATTTCGTCTGCATGGCGACTGGCGGTCCGTGCCAATATACCGGCCTTGATATGAAAACATCTCACAAGCGGATGGGCGTGACGGCGGGCGAATTCAACGCGCTGGTCGAAGACCTGGTCAAAACTCTCGACAAATTCAAGGTCCCGGAGAAAGAGAAGAACGAATTGCTCGGCGCTTTGGCGGGGTTGAAAGGCGGCATCGTCGAAAGCGAATCGTCCGCCACCGGCACGGAACTGCCCAAGAAGTTCAAACCCGCGCCGCCGCTGGGCGTCACCAAAGGAAAGAAAGGCTCGAAGAAGTCCGCGAAGAGTTAACTCTGCCTTTCTTCAATTTGAAATAAAGCACGCGTCATCCGGCTTGCGCGCGCTCTGAAGCAAAGGGTTTCGGTTTTCGGCCTCGCGGTCTGTTCGAGCAATCCGCGAAGTTGTGGTGGTCTCCTGATTGGATTTGCTTCAGAGGGCGCGCATTCTTTTGCGCGAAGCCAACGCCTTCACGAAGCCGATTTGGCGCAGCGGAAGCCGACATTCGAACTGCCGCTGTCAACCGCGCCTTTGCCTCGGCTGCCGACGTGATAGCGCGCGCAGTACCGATCGCTGCACAGGAACGAGCCGCTCTTCTGCACACGCTTCGGCACGCCCGGTTCCTGCGGATCAACGCTGTCTTCCGGCCCTTTCGGGTTTTTAACCACGCCCTGCGCCGCCAACCGCTCGAAATAATCAGGACGATACCAATCCGAACACCACTGCCAGACGTTGCCGCCCACGTCGTAAAGCCCGAACCCGTTTGGCGGAAACGCGGTGACAGGCGACGTCGTGGTGTAACCGTCTTCGACTGTGTTCTTCGCCGGGAAACGCCCTTGAAAGATATTCGCCGCCCATTTGCCGCCGGGCTTCAATTCATCACCCCAGGCGAAACGTTTTCCGTCCGCTCCGCCCCGCGCGGCGAACTCGAACTCCGCCTCGGTCGGCAACCTCTTGCCCGCCCACTTCGCATAAGCGACGGCGTCTTCCCACGCAATGTGAACGACGGGATGATCCTCGCGGCCTTTCGTCGAACTGCCCGGGCCTTCAGGGTATTTCCAGTTCGCGCCGGGAACGTATCGCCACCAGATGTAGGGATTATCCAGAGGCACATCTTGCGATGGCGGCGAAAAGACCGCGCATCCGGGAACCAGGTTTTCCGCAGGCGCGCCGGGAAAGTCTTTCGGATCGGGTTTGCGTTCGGCAATGGTCTTGTAACCTGTCGCCTTCACAAACTTCGCAAACTGCGCGTTGGTGATCGGAGTCTTGTCCACCCAGAAACCGTCAACCGTGACCAGATGCACTGGCTCTGCGTCGGGCATATTGCAATCGTCGCAGCCCATCCGAAAAGTTCCGCCCGGAATCCAGACCATGCCTTCAGGCGCGGGGCCGGGCGCAGGCGCGGTATTGACGCCTGTCGCCGCGCCAGTGTTTGCTACGGGTTGCGAACGGTTCGCATCTGGAGGCTTGGCGCCGTGATGATCAGTGTGAGACGCTGTCTGCGAATTCGACGCCGACTCGTCACTTTTGCCGATGAACGAGTTGACCGCCGCCAGCGCAGCGAAGGTGAGAACCGCAGAAAGAGCGATCTTCAGCCAGAGCGACGAACGCGATGGCCGCGTTGCCACGTTTTGTGTTTTGTTTCTTTTCGAGCCTTTCATTTTCCCTCGCTTCCTACCTTGTCTTTGGCCAGCTTTTAGTGATAACTATCTCCTCGAATTTCAGTAAGTGAGGTAGAGAGAATGACTGGTTTTGATTTTGAGCTCACCATCCCGCTTCATTTGACCTCGGATGGCACGATTCGTGTCGGGGAGACCCGTGTCTCCCTAGAAACTATTATCGAATCTTACTTGACCGGCGATCAGCCGGAAGACATTCACGAAGGCTTCCCGTTTATTGACCTCGCCGATATTTACTTGATCATCGCCTTCTACCTGAAAAACAAGGAAGCGGTAGATCAATATTTGGCCAAGCAGAACGAGGAGTCGCAACGCGTCTTGGATCGTATTGCAGAAATTCCAGGCAACGCCGAAAAGAACCAGGCTCTGACCGAAAAATGTCTCAAACTGCGCGAGCTTAATGTCGCCGCTTAGCCCCCCGACAAATGCTTCGTTTCATCGCGGATCAAAACTTCGACGGGCGCATCGTCCGTGGACTTCGCGCCCTTGTTCCAGACGTTGATCTCGTTACGGCGCACGACGCCGGAATCAGCTATCTCAAAGACCCAGACCTTTTGCTCTGGACAGCGAAGCACGGAAGAATTCTTATCACTCACGACAAAAGGACCATCCCTGACGAACTCGAAAAACTCGTATCCAGTGGCGTAGAACTTCCTGGCGTTATCCTGGTGGCGAAGAAGGCTTCCATCGGCCGCCTCATTGACGATCTTGTCATCACTGTTTGTTGCGGGGAACCGCAAGACTTTCACAACAACATTTATCGTTTGCCATTTCCTTCTTGACAAGCTCTCAACCCTTCACCTTCTTCCGTTTCAACAATTGATCGGCCAAAACCCCGATCAAAATTACCGCGCCCATCACCGCGAAATTCAATGAGCTGGGAATGCCCAGCAGATTGACCAGATTCTGCAACACTTGAAGCAGAGCTGTGCCGAGCAGGATGCCGAGCACTGAGCCTTCGCCGCCACGCAGACTACATCCGCCCAACACCGCCGCTGCGATGCCGTACAACTCGAAGAAGCTGCCGTGCGACGACGGAGAGACCGAGTTGGTGTAGAACGCGAAGATGACCGCCGCGATTCCGGTCAGCGCCGCGCAGATAATGTAGGCGCTGGCGACAATCAGTTTCGCGTTGATGCCCGAATAACGCGCCGCGTCTTCGTTGTTTCCCACAGCGAACAGGTAGCGCCCGTAAATCGAGCGGTGGATCAACACCCACATCAATGCGCTGACGACGATGAACAGCACGAACGGCATCGGCACGCCCAGCGCGTTGCCCGTCGCCAGGCTCTGCAACCTCTCCAGCCCGGCGGCGTCGCCGAACCCCTTGGTCTCGTCATCGGCGATGAATCTGGCCAGACCGCGATAAAACAACAGCCCGCAGAGCGTCACGATGAACGGTTGGATGCGAACGCGAGAGACCAGGAATCCGTGCAGCCAGCCCAGGCTCATCGCCACGGCGACGATCAACAATACAGCCGCGAAACCCGGCATATGCCATTCAGTAATCGCCATTGAGAGCAGCACTCCCAGCAGCGCCAGCGCCGATCCGACCGATAGATCAATCCCGCCGGTGATGATCACGGCGCCCAGCCCCAGTCCCAGCAATCCGTATGCTCCGATCAACCGCGTGGTGTTCTGCAAATTCTCCGGCGCCAGAAAGCGTGGCTCCTTGATCGCGGTGATGGCGCACAGAACGACCAGTAGGATGAAAATACCCAACTCTTTTTTCATATGCCATATGCAATATTTCATATGGCATATGGCATATGAAATATTGCCCATCGAATAACTGCTTATGACCTTGAATGCCCCACGGCCAACCGCATGATCGCCTCCTCGCTTGCTTCAGCGCGGCGAAGGACACCGGTCAAATTGCCTTCGTGCATCACAGCCACGCGGTCGCTGATGCGCAGAATCTCTTCCAGGTCGCTGCTGATGACAATCACGGCTGCGCCGTCGGCGGTCAACTGGTTGATCAGTTCGTAAATTTCGCTCTTCGCGCCGATGTCAATGCCGCGCGTCGGCTCGTCGAAGATCACGACGTTCAACTTTTGCAGCAGCCATTTCGCCAACACGACCTTCTGCTGGTTGCCGCCGCTGAGCTGTGAAACCTTGGCTGCGACCGAAGGCGCTTTGACGCGCAGTTTCGATGACATCTCGATGGCGGCGCGATTTTCAGCGGCGAAATCAACCAGACCGGCTCTGGCGTAACGATCGAGCGTCGCCAGCGTGACGTTCTCGCGGATCGTCCACTCCATCACCAGTCCCAGTCCTCGTCGGTCTTCAGGAATCAGGCAGACGCCTTGTTTGATGGCATCGCGCGGCGAATTGATCTTCAGCGTTTCGCCATCAAGCGAGACGCCGCCGCCCATCGCCGGTTCAACGCCGAAAATTGCTTGCGCCACTTCCGTGCGGCCCGCGCCAACCAGCCCGGCGACGCCCAGCACTTCTCCCTTGCCGACTTTGAACGAGACCGGTTTGTGCGGATAACGCCGCGTGCGCAGGTTCTCGACGGCGAAATAATCCGGCTTGACCGAATCGGTCTTCGGCGTGTGAACGTGCTGCAAGTCGCGTCCGACCATCAACTGGACGATCCGGTCGTGGTTCATCTCCTCACGTTCCAGCGTTCCAGCGTTCGCTCCGTCGCGCAGCACGACCACGCGATCGGCGACTTCGGTCACTTCCCCCAGGCGGTGTGAGATGTAGATCACACTGACGCCGCTCGCTCGCAACTCTCTGACGACTTCCAGCAGACGGTTGGTTTCAGTCAACGTCAGGCTCGAAGTCGGCTCATCCATAATCAGCAATCGCGTGTCGAGCGAAAGAGCTTTGGTGATCTCGACCATTTGCCGGTGCGCGATTGAGAGGTCGCCGAGCGGCGTGCGCGGCGAAACATCAACGCCAAGTCGCCGGAGCAACATGGCGGTCTCGGCTTCGATCTTGCGCCGGTCGATCAGGTTGAGGATTCCGCCAACGCGCGGCTCGCGTCCGATGAAGACGTTGGCCGCCACATCCAGGTTCGAGAAGAGATTCAGTTCTTGATGAATGAAGCCGATGCCCAGCCGCATCGAATCGTTCACCGAATGGATCGAGACCGGCTGGCCGCCCCAGCGAATCTCGCCCGCGTCGGGTTGATAGATGCCGCCGAGGATTTTCATCAGCGTGGATTTGCCCGCGCCGTTTTCACCGACGAGCGCGACGATTTCGCCCGCGCGGACTTCGAGCGAAACATCGTCGAGCGCGATCACGCCGGGGAATCGTTTGCAGATCCCTTTCATTTCGAGCAATGGGGTTGTCATTATCAGAGCGCAGGAGATTACGGAACAAACGGAAATAACGGAACAGACGGAAAGTTTTTCCAGAATTTTTCCGTCTGTTCCGTTATTTCCGTTTGTTCCGTAATCTCAAAAGCCATCTGAGCTACACATTTGCGGATTCGCCAGCAGGATCATCCCTGCCCGCGCTCCTGGGAGTTTAGCCGCGCCCGCGCAGCTTGTTGATTTTCACGATGAACTCTTCGACCCCGTCTTTCTTGATCGCCAGCGTCGGGACGAAGATTTGCTTGCTCGCGGGAATTTCTGACCGGTCGCCGCTGATGACCTTCGACATCAAGACCATTGACTGGTAGCCGAACTCGAAAGGTTGTTGCACGACGGTCGCGTAGATCGCCCCCTCTTTGATTCCGGCCAGCGTATCGTCTTCTTCGTCGAAGGCGATGATCTTCACCTTCCCGACTTTGTTGGCTTCCTTAACCGCGCTCAGGATCGCTGGGCCGTTGTACGACCACAGACCGACCAGTCCGGCGATGTCCGGGTATTTGACCAGCGCGTCGGCGGCGTTCGATTTCGCGCGCACGCGGTCGGTGTCGTCGGTGCGGATGTCAATGATCTCGATCTTCGATCCTTCCAGGGCTTTTTGCAGACCGCGATAACGTTCCTGCGCGTTCTGCGCGTCGAGCATCCCGACGAAGACCATGATCCGGCCTCCATCCGGCAACGCCTCTTTGACCAGCTCGCCCGCCTGATGACCTGCGGCTACGTTGTCCGTGCCGATATAGCAAGTGCGGTTGCTCGCGGTGGCGTCGCTGTCCTGCGTGAAGACCAGAGCCTGGCCTGCCGCGCGGTTGATCATCTGCGTCTGATTTTTCGGATCAACCGGGCTGATCGCCATGCCCTCGATGCCCTTGGCCAACAGATCGTCAACGACGCGCTGTTGCCCGGCGGCTGTGCCTTCGGAATTGATCTTGAACTCGACTTCGACGTTGGCCAATTCGGCAGCGGCTTTCTCAGTGCCTTTGCGCGCAATCGTCCAGAAATCCGAAGCGTTGTTGGTGACAAACGCCAGCCGCGTCTTTTTAGCGCCGCCGCCCGCGTTGTTGCACGAAACACCAGCCAAAACCGCCAGTAAAATCAGGGCGAAGACTACACTCCCACCCGGAGCCGTTTTCATGAGATTAGCCTCCTAAATGTGTTTGATCTTTTGAGGATGAGTTTAGAACTACTTGCGCGCGCAATATTGTCACAGAATTCGCCGAGAAGCGATGCGCGAAGGAACGATTTAATGATTCGTCAGTGAGAGACTCCGCCGACCTTGATGCCGATGCTCTCCAGGAACTTCGTGGGCTTTTCGCCGCCGATCAGCGCGAAGACGTAATTGTTCTTGATTCGCGCGGTCTCTTTGGCGGTTTTCGGATCGCGTTCGCGCGCGCTCATCAACGCAACTTCGTCGGCGGTGACCTCTTTGATCGTTTGACCGAAAAAGGCTTTGACTCGGCCTTCATCAATGCATTCGTAGATCATCATCTTGTTGCCGAGTTTCAGATCGCTTTTGAAATTGCTGCGGATTACCAGCGACACCGCATTGTTGCGCCAACCGACAATCCGCGTCCCGTCTTCCGAACGGCGGGCGGCCAGATCGACCGCCGTCTCGATGGCTGAATTTCCGGCTCCGACAACCAGGATGTGTTTGCCGGAGTATTTGTTCGGGTCGGTCAGCTTATATTTCACCCGTTCGTCATCGTAGGGTTTGGGCAGTCTCGGAACATATTTGTTGCCGCAACTCTGACAGAATTTGTACTCGCCCTTGCGTCTCACGCCGCATTTGTTACAGAACTGAGGCAAGACCATTTCGGTCGGAGTGACCCTGAACTTCAAGTCTTCTCCGGGCACGTTCAATCGCATCGGCGTTCCGCGATTGCCGATGGCCAGAATCACACGGCGTGCGCGGTACTCGACCGTCTCCTTCGTCAACTCTTGCTCGGTTTCAACAACGAACACTTCGCCGTCCGGCTTGACGTTTTTGCAGCCTTCGTATTCGTTGATGATCACCCCGTTCGACATCACCGTCTCCATCCACGACCCAATCATCTGCTCCTTCACCCCGCCGGCGCCGTCCAGCTTGATCCCGCCTTTCACCGGCTGATCAATGGGATTGTAGAATACATATTTGCCCGCCTGGTAAGTCTGTTGAATCGTCGCCACGACCTGATCCTGCTCGATGGCGATGTATTTCAATCCGCGTTGATGAGCCAACGCTGTGGCCGACAAACCAGCGGGACCGATGCCAATGATCGCCACGTCGTATTCGGCGTTTCCGTTGCGGCCCATTCGCTGAACGTCTTCGACGACGTAATCAATCACCGCGCCGCCTTCGTTGATGGCGTTTTTGATCAGCGGCACGCCGGAAACGTCTCCGATCAGGTAAATGCCAGGAACGTTGGTCATAAAACGGCCATCGCGCTTGGGGACTTTGCGTTCGGGAATCTTTTTGGTCGTGTTGACGACGAAGCAGGCTTTGGGAACCGTCGGGCATTCGACCTGGCAACTGGTGTCTTCCATGCACTGTTCGGCGGCCACCGTGGCAGCTTTACCGTTGACGATGGCCAGCACGTCGTGCGGACAGGCGTCAACGCAGGCGTGACATCCGATGCAGGTGGCGATGTTGATCACCGGATGCGGATATGGCAATCCTTCGGGATCGAGCATCGTCGGAGGCAGATTCGATGGTTCGGGTTTGTTCTCTCTGACGGCGGTTTGAGCGCCGCGCATCTCCGCAATCACCCGGTTGCGTTCGCGTCTGGTGTCGGCGATGACCAGAGCAAAGCCGATGAAGAGCAGGAAGAAGAAAAAGCCGAGCCAGCCTCGGAACGGCATAGCGCCGAAGCTGAGCGGCAACCGGTTGGCAAAACCGACAATGAGCAAAAGAGTGAATAAAATTCCGGTGACGATTAGTTGTGATCGTTTCATCTCTTTTCGACCAGTAAAGCCCTGCGCTGCCCTTTTGTGTTTCGATTCAGCTCTGTTGTGTTGCGGTTCTCGCTGCGAGCCATTGTTTCAATGAAGTCGGACCTTCATCCGATGGCCGTCCCAGCAACAGGTTTTCAACGCTGATGTCCTCGTCAAGGTCGGGCCAGTGGATACCTTCTCCCTGGCCTATCAAACGCCAGTTCTGACGTTCTTCCGGCCCGCCGTGCCAGAGGCGCGGATACCAGCTTAACGGAACAGACAGCGTTCGCCCGTCAGTCAATTCAACCGTCAGCAGTTCATCAGTTACAACTACAGCCTGCGCCTTAACAGTTTGCAATTCAGCCGTGGCAATGCTCATTCCAACTCCTTAACAACTCGACTTCGTGTTCTCGGACGAGTTTTTGTATACGAAAGAAAAATCGGTAAGGCCCAATACGCAACACAGTAGGCATGGAATTTGCTCCAATTAGACCTATGCTCTCTTGCGAACATCGCTCTTCAACCCGCCCTTCACCGCGTCAATCACCACCTCCGCATTCGACACGCGCTGGAAAGTCTCGAACGCCGCGTGTTCGATCGCCGCAATCAATCCCGAATGCAGACCGCGCGCGCCGGTGCCTCGTTTCAAACTGCGCTCGACGATGTGATTGATCGCCGCCTCGGTGACCTTCAAGTGCAAGCCCTCGACGCGGAACTCGCGCACGAATTGTGGAAGGACGTTGTCGAGCAGGATCCGCCGCAGCGTCTCGGTCGGCAGCGGTTGGAACCTGACGATGCGCGCGAACCGTCCCATCAGTTCCGGCAGGAAGCCGTATCGTTGAAAGACCTCGATCTCTTCAAGCACAGGTGAGTCTTCATCGCCTTTGCCGCCGGCCTTGCTGCGAAAACCGATGGATTTCGTCTGTGACTTCTGAATCTCTTCCATCCCGGAAAAAGTTCCACAGGCGATGAACGGGAGATCGCGCGTCGAAAGCGGCGCGCGCTGCCCGTAGGATGAATAGCCGTAATCCATCGGAACCATGATGTCCGTGCCCTCAACGATCTTCAACAATTCGCGCTGCACGCCGTAACCCGAAACGTCTTTCGTCGTGCCTTCGCCCGCGAAACGCGAGTTGCTGGTCGAAGAAGCCAGCTTGTCGAATTCGTCCAGGCAGACAATCCCGCACGAAGCCATCAACAGGTTCCCTTCGGCAGCGTAAACCAGCCGCGTCAGGATTGTGTTTACATCGTCGCCGATGTAACCGCTCTCAGTGAAGCTGGTGATGTCAACGATCACCGTCGGCAACTGGAAGATTTGCTGGAAGAGCAATTCGACCAGGAAAGTTTTGCCGCAGCCCGTCGGCCCCACCAGCAGCGTGTTCTGTTTCGGCGGCAATTGGCGGCGGTTTTCGTTGTAAATGTACAACCGCTTCAACCGGCGAATGTGACGATAGGCCATCAACGCCAACGCGCGGCGCGGCTCGTCCTGGCCTTTGTAACCGATCTGTTCCAGGCGGTCAGCGATTTCGGGGGGCGCAATGGTCGGCAAACTGTGAATGAAATCGCGGAACCGCTCGCGCTCGTTATCCGACGGATCGTAAAATTCCTGGTTGTAGTCATCGGATGAATGGTTCACGTTACCTCCTCCGAGGAGGTGGGACAAGATGCCATCTTGTCCCACGATCAATTGTTATCTCTCCATCCTTCGCAAACTGGCTCGCAACTCTTTCTCCTCGCCGTGCTGAGAATGGCACGACACGCACAACGGACCGTTCACTTTCGCGCGGCCCATCAGGTTCAATGCTCTTTCGGCGAAACCTTGGCGCGCGTTAGCTGCCTGCGCTTCGGCTGCGTTTGCATCCACGCCGTGGCACGCCGCGCACGATTCGCGCACGCCTCGCTTCAAAGCCTCGCCTTCAAAACCCGCCGTGTGGCAATCGGTGCAATTGCTGCGGCCCTGCTGCCGGCCCGCGACGTGGATCAAATGGAATTGCTCTTTCAAGCTGTATTGCGACGTGGCGCCGGACAATTCTTTGCGCTGCCATTCGGCCTGCGAAATGCCGCCCCACGACCAGCGCCCGTCGGTCACGGGATAACCGAATGTTCCGCCACCGTGCGGCGATTTCAAAAGTTGTCCGCTGAGCGGCGAAACGTAGCCGCTACCGTCGCTGTGGCATCCGGCGCAGGCGACGTTGGCGACCAACGCTGGTCGGAAATCGCGCCCGTGATGCTCGCTGTGACAGGCCACGCACGTCAATCCGACCTGCATATGCTTATCCGAAACTTCGGAATGGAAGGCGTTGGTCGTGTGGCACGACGCGCAGTTCCGGCTCATCGAAGCTTTGACCGAGTGACAGGTTGTACACGAAGAGGAGTTGGGATTTTTGGCAATCGCGGGTGTGATCGCCAGGTCGCCGCGCGCGTGCGGAGACGAAAGCGCGCCGGGCGAGTAAGCGTCCTTGAAGGCGAAGATGGCGATGACCGCCAGCACGGTCACGATCAAAGCTCCCCAACTGAACAACGCGTTGGGCCAGGTCCATTGCAAGTCACGCGTCGGATACCAGTTGAACTGCGCCTTGCCCAAACGCCGTTTGCCTTTCGGTTTGAGCGGCGAATCGGCGGCCATTTTACCCGCTTCGCGTTTGCGTTTGTCCCAGAAGATCTTCAGCGCCTGTTCGTCCTGCGGCGCCATACGGCCCGTCAACATCCCCGTGCCCGACAACCTCCTCGTGCCTTTCGGCGTCGTCTTGCTGCGCTGAAGCTTGGCGATCTGGCGCGGATCGAGCCTGATCGTCCGGCGCTGATCCGCAGGCAATTTGACCTGGCTGAAACTTCCGGGTTCGACCGGCAATGGGTTGACGCTCAACTCGACTTCCAGTCGCAACTCGCCGTCGTCATACTTCGGATAAATGAAGAACGCGCCGATCTGAATCAAATCGCCATCAGCGAGCGGCGTCTGGTCAATCAACTCGCCGTTGAGCAGAGTGCCGTTGGCGCCCGACAGGTTGAAGATCCAGTAATCGCCGTCAATCTCCTTGATGCCCGCGTGCGTGCGCGAAACGGTCGGATGATTGAGCGCCAAGTCGTTGCCGATCAGACGGCCAATGGTCAAACCTTCGCTCTCGATCACGAAGGGATCGAGATTGCGATCTTTACGGATGACGATGAACCTGCTCATGAAGTGTTATCTAGCCAGGAAATAGAGCACCTGAATGATGTGAACGATCATCAACGCCAGCATCAGCGACGTGACGATCACGTGCGGCGCCAGCCACAATTTCATTGATTGATGCAGATAGATCAATGCGTCAACCCGGCGGATGGTCACGGCTTTTTCCACCGCGCTGAAGAAATTTCCCTGCTCGTAGGCCGGCAGGCTGGCCGCCACCGGCTTCAATTCGCGGTTGACGGCGGCGATCACCTGATCCAGCGATTCGCGCCTGAGGTATTGCCGCAGCAGAAATGGGAGCGACAGACACCGCTTCAGCACTTTCTTTTTGATCAACGCCTGCGCTTCTTTCGACGCAGCGGCCATCGTCGCGCCCAGCTCTTCGCCCAGCTCTTCGCGCCGCGCCGTCAAATCTTCGATGAGCAATGGCTGGCCTTCGATCTTCGTCAACATGCGCGGCGCGACGAAGTAAGACAGAATGCCGAACAGCCCGGTCAGAATCACCAGATCGAACGAAACCATCAGCGCCGTAGTCAACGCCCCGCCTGATTGGGTTCCGCCGTGCAGCAACAGCACCGCGCCCGCGATCACGCCCAGATAGCTGTGTCCCAGCATCCAATAACGCAACGGCCCAACGCGGCGCTTGTAAATCTGCTTGCGCACCGGATAAGTCATCACGCCCGCAATTCCGATCAACCCGACGATCCCGGTGATCCAGCGCAGGTCGAACCACGAACCGATGACCGGAGTCTCAAGGCCGTAATCGAGCAGCCCCATCAGTGTCAGCCCGATCGTGATCAGCGTAACGGCGATCCCGATGGCGTGCGTGATGCGTTTGCCCGGGTCTTTGTGCGAAGTGTGACGGGCAATGGCGTGCGTCGAATCTTTGAAGATCACTCCTTCGATGTTTTTGATCTCGGCGAAATAGACGCGCGGATCAACTCGCAATAACGCGCCGGTCGGACAACTCTCTTCGCAACTGTAAGCCGGCTTCTTCGCGTTCGCCGGATTGAGCGTAGTGCCCGCGCAGAGGTTGCATTTCACCGCCAACAGATCATCGGTTTGTTCGACCGCCGGAGGCAAAGGTTCGGGCGCGAGGTTGAGCCATTTCTTCCAGCCTTGCGCTTGATCGCCGTTCTCTTTCGGCTTGCGCGGAATCATCGAGATGGCGTTGTACGGACATTGCGTGGCGCAATCGGCGCAACCAATGCAGGTCTTCGGATCAATATCAACCTCTCCATTGGCAAACCGCGCGATGGCGCCGGTCGGGCATCCAGTCAAACATTCCGGGTCTTTGCAATGCAGACAGACCGCGGGCGCCAGCACGCTTTGAAAACTCGCATGCTTCCTCATCGAAGTCGGGCGCGTGATGTGAATGCCCCGCCGCACCAATCGTGATTGCCCGTGAATCTGATGGCAGGCCATCGAACAATTGCCGCAGCGCACGCACAAATCCATATCCATCACCAACAGATTGGTCGCGTCAACCAGCCCCGTCTCGATCAACTCCTCCTGCGCGCGAGCGACGGGCAAAGGCTGGCGGCTTTCAGCCCACGCCTGCGCCTCGTTCGGAATCGCAATACCGGAAAAAGCCAACAGCAAGGTCTCGCGCAATTCCGGTTGCTGGCGAAGTTTCGAGATCGAAATCTCCAGCACCTCCGAACGCTCCATCAGCGTGCAGGTGTATTCCCAGTCGCCGTCACGCGTGATCGAATCAACGCCGAAACAATGCGACGGGCCAACGTAGGTTTCACCCGCCTTCGCCTTCCAATTGTGGCCGGAGCCGCTGGCGTTGGCCACGCTCGCAATCGGCGTTTTGGACGACAGCCGCGCCCAGCCCGATTTCAACACGTACAGCCGGTTGCTGATCTGGCCCGCGCGGAACAGCACGTGGTTCTTGGCGTAGACGCGGAACTTCGAGATCGCTTCCAGTTGACTGATGGCTTCGCCGCTGAGTTGCGTGGTTTTGGCGATGTCCTGAATCACCACCATGCGCCCGTATCTGCGATACGTGGCGTCGAGCGTCTCGCCGAACTTCGGCAGCTTCCTGAGCAGCCGCAATGCGGGCCGCTGGACTTCGAGGACTTGAATCGCCTGATCTTTCGGCGCGCGAACCGTCGCGGCGCGCGGCACACCCGACAGCACGGACATTTCGCCGAATTGCACGCCCGCCGGAATGTCCGGGGCTTTCGCCCGCCCATTCGGAGTGTTGACGATAACCTCGGCCTGGCCGGCGACGACTATGTAAAAAGTGTTGCCTCCCCAATCGCCTTCGCGCACGATCTCTTCGCCCGGCGCATAATTCAATAAACGAACATAAGGGCCGACCTGCTTGCCGTTGTATTTCCGACCGTAGACGATGACTTCGAGATCGAGTTCGTACTCGTAATGCCCGTCGTCTTTCGCAGTCAGGTCGGCTATTGCGCCAATGCTTTCGATGGCGGCTAATACATCTCTTCGCTTTGTGTTTTCCTGCGGCATAAAACCAGATGATGCGGGGAGCGAAAAAAATTGTGAGACCAGAGTAGGAAACCCGGCAACGATGACGCATTTTCAGAGACTGACGGTGTGTTAGTCAACCGAATAATCGGCTTGTTAATATAATCGCGTCCGCAAACGATGAGCCGAAACTCAGGACAACCCCGCTTGGTGAATTTCCGGGAACCAGCAAGCTCAGGTAACGGTCAAGACGGCCGGGAATAAAACCAGAAACTGGCGCGATTAACCGAGTGGAACAAGATGTCATCTCATTCCACCATTCACAAGGAGAACGAATGAAACGATTCACTTTTGTCGCATTGCTGCTTGCGCTGCTCGCATTCTCTTCGACCGCCTCGGCGCAAACGAAACTTGGACCGAAAGATGGAGAGGGCTTACCCGCCGCCGACCTCAATCGGGTGAAAGCCGGCGACGCCGCTCCCGATTTCACACTCGAAGATCAGGATGGCAAGCCGGTCACGCTTTCGGATTACCGCGAACGGAAGACCGTCGTGCTGGTCTTTTATCGCGGCTACTGGTGACCGTACTGCGCGGCTCAGCTTGGAAAGCTGAAATCATTGCTCGATGAACAATACCGCGATCAGGTGGAAATTCTGGCCGTCAGCATTGACCCGCGTGACAAAGCCATCTTCCTGCGCGACAAACTGAAAGACCAGCCGGGCTTCAATTTCCCACTGCTTTCGGACGCCAATCATCGCGTGATTGACCGCTACGGATTGCTGAACGAAAAATCGAACCGTGGCTGGCCGCACCCGGCGACTTACGTGATTGACCGCCAGGGCGTCGTGCGCTGGAAATTCGTCGAAGTTGATTACAAGGTGCGCCCGCCGAACGAGGATGTTCTGGCGCAGATCAAGAAGGTCGAGACGGGCAAGGAGATGAAGAAGTAGTTTTTTCCGTGGGCGCCTGCCTGGCGGATCTCAAATCTCAGATTTGAGATCCGCCAGGCGCCCGCTCCCACAATCACGAGTGTGAGCTATGAGCAGACCTAAATTCATCAATATCTTCGCATTCGCAATGATCGCCATCATCGCGCTACAGATCGCCGTCAACGCGCAATCATCGAACTGGCAATGGCGCGAGTTGACGCCGGCTTCGGGGCAGAAACCGGAAGCGCGCCGCAACGGAGTCGCCATTCACGATCCCGCCGCCAACCGCGTGATCGTCTTCGGCGGCGCGGGCGCCAACGGATTGCTCAACGACACCTGGTCGTTCAGCCTCGAAAACCGAACGTGGACGAAACTGACGACGACGGGCGCTCCGCCTGCGCCGCGCTTCTCTTTCGACGCGGTCTACGATTCGGTTGGTCGCCAGATGGTGATCTACGCCGGGCAGGGCGCGGGATTTTTCAACGACACGTGGACGTTGAATCCGGACACGCTCGAATGGCGGGATGTTTCTCCCGCTTCAAACAACGCGCGGCCCAAAGCGCGCTACGGCTCGGCTTCGATCTTCGACCCGGTCTCGCGCAGCCTGGTGCAATTCGCGGGCTTCACCTCCGAATCGGGGCGCTTTCAGGACACGCAGAGTTTCAGCCTGGCGGCGAACACGTGGGCAGACTGGACTCCGGCTGGGAACAAGCCGCAGGTGCGCTGCCTGTTGACCGCCGCCTTCGACCGGGCGAATCGCCGGATGATCATTTACGGCGGCCAGCGCAACGGCCCGCTCGACGACATCTGGTCGTTCGACCTCGCGTCGCGCGTGTGGACGAACCTGACTCCGGCTGCTCGCCCCGCCGGGCGCTGGTTCGCGGCCAGCGCCGTCAACCGCGACGGACGCTTCATTCTCTTCGGCGGATTCACCAGCGGCGGCAACAGCGACGAGACCTGGTCGTTCGACTTCCAATCGAACCAATGGTCGCGGATTCAGACCGGCGTTTCGCCCTCGCCGCGCAATGGAATGATGTCCGTTTACATCGAAGCTGAAGATCGTTTGCTCATCATCGGCGGGACGAGCAATAGCGGATTGCTCAACGATGTCTGGGAACTGAGACGACCAGCCGCTCCATCAACCGTGACCGCAGTCTCCGCCGCCAGCTTCGACGGCTCGTCGCTCGCCGCCGAATCAATCGTCTCGGCGTTCGGAACCAATCTGGCGACGGCCACGCAAGCGGCGACGACCGCGCCGTTGCCGGCGACGCTCGCTGGCACGACGATCAAAATCAGAGACAGCGCCAACGTCGAACGCGACGCCCCGCTCTTCTTCGTCTCGCCAACGCAGGTCAACTTCCTGATCCCGGCGGGCGTGGCGGCGGGCGCGGCCAGCTTGAATCTGACCAGTGGCGATGGAGCAACCGCTGCGGGCGCGCTGCAAATCGCCAACGTCGCGCCGAGCCTGTTCACGGCTAACGCCAACGGACAAGGTGTGGCCGCAGCGGTGGCTTTGCGCGTTCGCGCCAACGGCCAGCAGGTGATCGAAGAAATCGCGCGGTGGGACGCGGCGCAGAACCGCTTCGTGGCCGTTCCGATTGACCTCGGCGTCGAGAACGAACAGGTCTTCCTGATTCTGTTCGGCACGGGGCTTCGCAACCGCGCGTCGCTGTCAGCCGCCGGCGCCAGGATTGGCGGGATTGACGCGCAGGTGTTGTTCGCGGGCGCGCAGGGTGATTTTGTGGGATTGGATCAGGTCAACCTCGCTCTGCCGCGCAGTCTGGCCGGACGGGGCGAAGTTGACATTGTGTTGATGGTTGACGGAAAGGCCGCGAACACAGCGCAGGCGAACATCAAATGATCTCTCGCCACGGCCCTCGGCTGTTTGTCTCACTGGCCCGCTAAATTCATCCCGCAAGTCTTGGCAGGGTAGGCCGTGAGAGACAACAAGCGTCCGGAAGCCTGCCTGGTATCGAAAGGCGAACCGGGAACCGGAGTCAGCTTGCCGTCCGCCTCGATGCGGAAGACGCTCACCCGGTTATTCAGGTTGGTCACGTAAAGGAGCGTCCCGGCTCGGTTGGTCGCCATCCCGGCTGGTTCATCCCCTCCGGGAATAGCGAATGGCGAGCCTTGAACCAGAGTCGGCGTCCCGTTCGGAGCCACGTTCAACACGGTGATCGTGTCGCTCTGCTGATTGCTCACGAACAGGAGTCTGTCATTCGGACCGAGCAGCGGGACGTTGGAATTGAAACCGCTCGCGAAACTGAAGGGCGACCCTGTGATGGGAGCCAACGCGCCGTTGGAGGCGATGTTGAAGACGCCCACTTGAGTTTGACCCGAAGTCGCCAGACCCGCGAATAACAGATTTCCCGCGCAGTTGATGTCCACTCCGGCCACCGAGCCAGATCCGCCATCCGGGAACGGCGAGCCTGCGACGCGCGTCAGCCCGCCGTCAGGAGCAATGCTGAACATTGCAATGAGGCCGCCGGAATTGCGCGGCGCGCCGATGGCCAGGAAGCGGCCATCAGGCGACACCTTCACTCCATCCGGCTCCAGGTTCAGCGCGACCGGCGTCCCGGCCAGCCGCGTCAGCGCCCCGTTCGGCCCGATGCTGAAAATGGTGACGTTGTTCGAGCCTGAATTGGTCGCATAGAGGAATTGATTGTTCGGAGTCGCCGCCAAGCCGATGCCGTCTTTGCCGTTCCCCTCCGTCGGGAACGGCGAGCCGGGTACAGGCGTGAGAACCCCGGTGGTGGGATTGATCGCAAAGGCGCTCACGTCATTGCTCCCGGCGTTCGACACGTACAGGAAGTTCCCGATAGCGCAGACCGTCAGCCGGTTCGTGGCGTAGAAACCACCGCCTACTCCCCGCCCGCCGGTGGCGAATGGCGAGCCTGGAACCGGAGTCAGCGCGCCGTTCACGCCGACCGAGAAAGCCGAGACAGTGTTGGCGCCGCTCACGTCGTTATTGGCGTAAACGAAATCGGCCGACGGCGTCACCACAATGTCGCCGACCTCGGTCGTGCCCCCGCCCACCGGCGGCGTCGGCGCAGACATCCCCGACAACACCATTCCATTCGGTTGCAAAAAGACAGCGTTGACGACCAGCGCGCCGCGAAACGACGGCACGCCTGGAATCGAGAACCGGCCATCGGCGCCGGTCGTTCCGTTCTGCCCCAGCACACTCACCCTGGCCCCAGCCAGCGGCGCGCGGTTCTGATCAACCACTCGCCCGGCGGCCACCGTCAAAGGATCGCGCATCACGTTGACGGTGACCGCAGGGCAATTGCCGGTGTTGCCCGCAATGTCACGCGCCGTTGCGTTGAAGATTATTTGATCAGCCCCTGGCGGAATGACGAAGGTGGTTTCGTAAGGCGCAGCCGCATCCGGGAAATTCAATCCCCCGGCGCTCGACGTGAAGGTCACGCGGGAGACGCCGACGTTGTCAGTCGCCGTCGCGCGCACAGTCACCATCGCGCCCTCCTGCGCCGTCGCGCCGTCAACCGGGCTGGTGAAGGCGCAGGTCGGCGGTGTTGTTTCGGGCTTCAAAGGCTCAGGGTCAGGGCCGGCGATGATCGGCCCGGCGCCGTCCGGGTCGCGCGGGCCGTCGCTGATGCCGTCGCGGTCAGTGTCGCTGTCGCGCGGATCGGTGTTGCGCTGAAACTCCTGCAGGTTGGTCAAGCCGTCATTATCGGCGTCCAGCGCGGCGTCGGCGGGGTTGTTCGGATTGAAGCCGTTGCGCAACTCGTAATCGTTCGGCATCCCGTCGCCGTCCACATCCAGATTGGGTTGCAAGCGGAACGAAAAGGTTCCGACCACGCCCTCGTTCATCGCTGTGACGATCAGAGCTGAAGAAGAAAAAGGAAAACTGCGGAGCGTCACCAACCCAGTGCGGCTGACGGTCGCAAACGATGTATTGCTGGAGAGATAGGTCGTACAGGCATCGTTGGTTAGATTGGCGGTCCCGCCGCCTTGCAAATTTCCCATTACGCTCAATTGCGCCGTCTGCCCAAGCTCGGTGAACGTGTCCCGCGAAGATTGAACCGTGAGCGAAGCCGAGACCGGCGTCAGCGGGCCGAAAACTAAAGGCGGAACAAGAGTGATGCCGCGATTGACTGGCGTGAGGCAACTTGATTGCGCCGTGCGTCCGTCGGGATGAATCAAGCGGACGCGGAATGGGCCGACGTTGGAAGGGACGTTGGGGATACTGAAGCTGCCATCGCTGCGGACTTGAGTTGAACGTCCCAGCGCGGATACGGTAGAGCCTTCGGGGAGAGTAATATCTTGTTGCGCATTTGCAGGAAGCGTTAGCAACAGATTGATCAAACAAAGGAAGAAAATTTCGGCGATTGATCTGTGAGCCCACCGTCGAGTTCCATCAGAAGTGCATTGAGACATAACTAATAACCTCCGCGCTACTTTCTCTAATCACAAAAAGCTAGGGCCTCTACTTAATGGCCTTCTGGCGACTTGCCTTTGTTCGAGATGGCAAAGCTAAGGTGATCTTTGCGGTTTTCCAGTAATCCTCATTTTGAAGGTACATCTCTACCTTCTGCGCCCCTACCCACTTTATATTTTCAACAAAGAACAAGAGATGCGGTGGACTATCAGCCAAAGCCCGCTTTACCAGGCTGGCGATCTCGATCTCACTCTTGTAGGAAATAACAGCGTCCATTCCCGCGCTCATGTCAACTTCCACTAAATGAATTTCGTTCTTGTCTCCCAGGCGTTCGATAAATACTATCTTTGTGCCATCCTCATTCCATACAAGAGGAGAGATCAGGACGCGTCGCAGCGCCGGGTTCTGCACGAATGGTTTAGGGTCACGTCTGGCCACGTTTTCCGGGGGGTACACAACATGAGAAGTGAGCGAGCTATTATGTAAACTGAGAACGGACAGCACAATCGTGTGAGTGCGATCATCAAAGCGCACCATGTGATTAACATAAGCGACTTTGGATCCATCAATCGAAATAGAAGGACGAAAACATAGGATAGCTGTTTCGATGGGGAACGGTGGTTCCAGACGAAATACCATGATCTTGTCTCCGTGTGTAAGCTCTCCAGCTATTAAAGCCCTTCTACCAATGATCGATGCCTTAAGGTCACGAGGCGGAACTTGCCTAAATCCTTCATTGATTTCCAGCACACCAACAAGGCGTCTGATTTTATCTTCGATCTTCAAGATCATCTTCACTTGGCTGAAGCAGTCATCACAGGGAGCAAACCTTTCGAGGTAGATGGCATATGTCGAATTTGCGGCCAGTAGCCGCTCTTGCTGGGGAGTAAGCGCGCTCGACGAGTTTCTCGCGACACCGCCGGGATACTTTATCATTACGATCAAACTGCAGGTTAGCAGTAACAGTGAGACGGAAAGGCGCCCGTATTTAAGCATAACATCTTGCATTGTCACTCCGCGTGCTTCTCGGATTGCGTGTACATTTGCGCAATCTGGAACGCCGAATATTATCGGCGTCTTAGTTTAATCAAGTAACTTGATAGTGATGAAGTTTCCAAGGTCTGGAACTCCTGTGCAACGACCATCGGTCGTATAATTATCAATTTGCCTCCTCCCGGTACAGGCGGGACAGCGATCGGTGGCAGTCTTAACCGTCCCGCCACGAGTTCTGCCTAAGCCTATCAATACAATCCTATCACCACAAGCCACTGGCCCGCCGTCACCCACAGCGACCGTATTGTTACCTAAAGTTCCTCCTGAACAGCTTGGCCTGATAGTTGTGTTGGCCCGGTAGACACTTCTCCCCTGGCATAAAGCGCCCGGGGGGTTGCTGCAATCGCCCTCTGGCTGAACATTACCGTGGCCGACTGACCTCCCGCTACCATTTAAGTCTACCTGTCTCTTGAAAATAGATGCCATTGTGCCTTGTTCGTAGGTACACATACGCCTGAAGTCAGGCGGCGGGAAGGTGCTACGAATGTTGAAACATACGTTGACGGCAGATCCACCGCAACTCGAATCAGATTCATCCGGGGTGTTGTATTGCGAGTGCCGGTATTGGCCAAGATTCTGAAATGCGTGATTAAATCGTGATTGAACTGTTTGTGATCTTTGATTTCCAGCAATAACCCAGGTTGCCCTTACCTGGGTAAAAGTTTGTTCTGGCAATCCACGAATGTTGAATGAATCATCGTAGGTGTCTGCGCCCCGCTCTGCAGACACGAGTGTCACATTACCTTGTGCTCCAATCAATTCCAAAGTGAAAGCGCCCGTACAACCATTGGGCGATAGCTGTGTTCTGATACTGTCTTCGGCGATATTGGCAGAAACGATCATCACGCGGCAGTTTCGAGGATCAGTCGTCGGCGGTCGCGGCGGCGAACACCCCCACCATCCCGCCTTCCGAATCCCAAACCCCGGATTCGAACACAGCACCGACCCGTCCTCGCTCACCGTCGCCATCCCGATGCTCAGAAACTGTCCGACATCGTGGTCGAAGGAGAAGATGTCCACTTGCGCGCCCGGCGGCATGCCGGCGTTCGGCACGCAGATGGCGGCGGGCGGATCGAATAGGACGCCTGCTGGCTGCACCGTGCCGGCGAGCATAAACAATGACCCGTTGGGCGGCGGCATCGGCACGCGGTCGTTGTTGACGCGCGACAACCGGACCGTGATCGGGTTCGAGTCGCTGGCCGGGCCGTTGGCGTTGCGCACCACCGTTCCCGGCAGCAGCGTCAAAGTCCCTTCAGGCACGCCGGGCATTCTGAGCACGATCTGGCTGGTCACAGGCCCGCGGATCATGACCACGCTCTGCGGATCAACGGCGAGCGGCGGCAGATAGATCGGCGTCGTCAGCGAGTTCGGCACGCCGCTGATCACGTTCACGTCGAATTCCAGGTCGGGGAAGATGCGGCCGAGCGAGTCAATGATCGGCTCGCCTTCGATGAACAATCGCTGCGCGCCGGGCGGGACGTTGGTGATGGTGAACCGGCCTTGCGCGTCGGTGAAGGCCGAACGGTTCGATCCCAGAATCAAGGCTCTGGCGTTGCGCAGCGGACGGTCGCCGTTGTCGAGCACCAGTCCGGTGAAGCTGGTGTTGGCCGGAGGCCCGGGCACGCGCGCAGAGGCGCTGAAGACGGCCGGCGGATCGGTCTGTCCCTGGAAACTCGCCGCGACGGCATTGTTGAGCGTGCCTGGATTCGGCCCGAGCGTCAGCAGAGCGCGCGCGAAGCCCTGCGCGTCGGTGTTGACGGTTTGCGATTGAGCGCCGTTGAGATTGCCGCCGCCTTCGGTGACGCGGAAGCTGACCGCCACGCCCGCCACGCCGTTGCCCTGCGCGTCGGAGACGACGGCGGTGAAAGAGTCGGCCAGCGGGCGGTTGACCTCGCCGGTCTGTTGATCGCTCATCGGGATGATGGTGATGCGGTTGGGCGCGCCGCTCGCGGCCGTGGCGCAGAATTCGACGAACGACAACCCGCCCGCGATCGTCACCTGCACGCGGTTGGCGCCGGCGCCGGTGCGCGATCCGAGCGTGAAGAGCGCGGTGGCGCGGCCGCTGGCGTCGGTGCGCAGCGCCAGGTTGCGCGCTCCGGTCTGGTTCGGCTGCGGCGGAGAGTTTCTCAACACGCCATCGCCGCGCGCCACCTGGAAGAGGAGTTCGCGATTGGCCACCGCCGCGCCGTCTCCGTCAACCAAACGGACGCCGAGCGGAGTCGGCAAAGCGGAGTTGATCGGGCCGCTCTGCGCCTGGCCGGTTTCGATCAGCAGTCGCAATCCGGGTTGTGCGGCGCGCGTGACGCTGATGGTCGCCGTCCCGACGTTGCCGATCGAATCGCGCGCCGAGGCGGTGATCCGGTTTTGGCCCGGATTGAGCCGGACGCCCATTGCAATGAAGGCGCCGTTGTTGACCTGAGCGTCCACGCCGTTGACTCTGACCGCCGGGTTCGGCGTGATCACGTCTGAGACCATTCCGGCGACGGCGATCGTTTCGTCGGGGGTGACGAAGCCGCTGGGCGGGCTGTCAATGATCACGGTCGGCGGAGTGAGATCGAGCGAAACGGTGATGCCTGCCTGGCTCGTGCCGTTCGCAGCCGTGCCGATGGCCGTGATCAGATTGACGCCCTCGCGCGGCAGCGTAACGTTGTCGGCGACGAATTGCCCGTTGCTGACGGTCGCAGCCACGCCGTTGACCGTGACCTGCGCGTTGGCCGGGTTGACCGTCCCTCTGACGGTGAGGATCGGCGTGTTGATGATCGAGCCGTTCGGAGGGCTGGTGATCGTCAACAGCGGCCGGCCGTCGGTCGGTGGCGGAGGCGCGGTTCCGGGCGCGCCGATGAACTTCACGTCGGTGATCGTCCCGCGCACGTCGAACGAAGGCGGAATGAAGTCGAGTCCGGCGCGGCTCGGCGTGATGCGATAAACGCTGCCGGTGCGAAAACCGTTCTGTCCCCAATTGCCGTCGTTGTCCGATTGGACCGGAGCGGGAACATCGCCGCTGCCCGTCACGAGCGTGAACGTAATGGTCGCGCCGGCAATTGCGCCGCCCGCCGGGTTGATCACTCGCCCGCTCACCGAGAAAGGCTCCATCAGGCTCTGGAAATTGATGTCGCCGACCGGGCCGTTGAAGTCATGTGAAGGTGGAATGAAGACCAGGTCTGATCTGCTTGGGGTAACGCGGTAGGTCGTCCCGGCGCGGAACCCCGTCCGGCTCCAATCGCCGTTCGCGCCGGTTTGCGCCGGAGCAGGCAATTCTCCGTTTCCCGAAACGCGCGAAAAGTTGAGCGTCACGCCGGCGACCGGAGCGCCGAAGGTGGTGATCACGCGCCCGCCCGCTGCGAACGGATCGAAGGTGGCCTGAAAACCGAGGTCAGCGATTGTGTTGGCGGCGTCGCGCGTCGCCGGATTGAACACCATTCCCGCCCGGCTCGGCGTCACGCGGTAAACCGTTCCCGCGCGAAATCCTGTCTGGCTCCAATTGCCGCCGGCGTCGGTCTGCGCGGCGGCGGGGATTGCGCCTTCACCCAACACCCGTGTGAAGGTAATGGTCACACCGGCCACGGGCGCGCCGAAAGTCGTCACCACCCGACCCGCCAGGGTGAACGGATCCTGCTGCGGTTGTTGATAGATCGCGCTCTCGGCTTGATGAACGAACAGCGCGATTGAGAAGATTGTCGCAGCTGTTGCCAAACCGAGCAGCAGGCGCGCGATTGAAGCAGAGGATCGGCCAGGGCGCAGCAACACGCTGCGGGTTGCGACCTTTTCGGCAGCCAGGCGCGGTGAACGGGACATAGGGGATCTCCTTTGCCGCTTTGAAAAGAGTTCGAGTTTTACTGGTCGTTATTAGGCGTCACAGGATGCCTTCAGAAAGTTATTGTGCCGAGTGACGAATCGCTAAAAGAATTATGTCCAAACAGGCGCAGAGAATCTGCTGAAATCAATGTCTAAAATTGATGAAGACGCACGGAGCATACTGTAATGCGCCGGCCAGTTCAATAAGTCTTTCGCCTGGCGGCGAATTTACCGCTTGATCCTTTCAATCCGTTTCTCTTTGCAAATATGGGATCGTCATCGGGCCTTCGGGCAAGATGGCGATCGGGGCGTCTTTGCCGATGCGATTCAACTCATCGGCGACGGAAGCTGAGATATCACCGACCGCTTGGAGGTGAGCGCGGAGAACTTCATCGGGCGCGATGTCGCTGTACAAACCGACGCGGGCTTTCAACCGGATCATCGCCAGCAGTTGCGCCTCCCACTGATCGTACATCGAAAACCCCGGCGCGAGGATCGTGTCGAGGATCGCCTGCGGCGAGTCGTGGTCGAACAGCAGTTTTTTGAAGTTGCCGTGGCTGGGAAAACCGTCGTTGCATTTCGACGCGGCGACGATCAAACCGTCCTGCTCGATAATCTGCGCGGCGGCGGACATCCCCTTCACGGCCTGGTAGAGGTTCTGGTCGAGCGGGTATCCACTGTTGGTCGTGACGACAATCGGGAAAGGTTTTTCGCAGGGGATCATTACGGTTGATTTTGAAAACGCGCAGCCGCGTTCGTGCGCGCCCCCAACCTCGCCGCAGAAGAAGCCGGTGATCTGGCGCTGGCGATTGAGCGTGACGTTGATCAGGAAATCCACGGGCAGCAAGCGTCCGTTCGCGCGAATCTGCTGCTGCGTCGGGTTGCCTTCGAGCACGCCCCAGGTGCTGTGGCGGTGACCGATCACTTCGGCGCGATGGTAATGCATGATCGAATCAATGTCGGCGACGGCAGGGAAGACGCCTTTGTAGCCGCCCGAAAACCCGGCCATAAAATGTGGCTCGATGAAACCCATCGCGATCCGTTTGTCGGCTTCGACGTATTCGCGGTTGAAGAACACGTCGCGCCCGTCCGGGGTCTTGCCTGCGAAGGCGAGCGTCGCCGGATCGTGCGAGTTGTGATTGACGACTTTGTAACGCGCGAAGATTTCACGACCGACCATCGCGGCCAGTTCTTCCGCAGTGTTCGTGCGGTGCGAGCCTGTGCCGTTGACGATCACGAAATTTTCCGCCGGGACGTGGTCGAGTTCGGCAAACAGCCAGGGAAGCAGACGGTCGCTGGGAAGCGGGCGCGTGATGTCGGGAATGACGACGGCGACCCGGTCATTCGCTCCGACCAATTCGCGCAGCGGCTTTGAATTGATCGGCGTACGGACAGCGTGACGAAAGGCCGCTGGTTCGTCGGGCAAGCCCGGAATGAAACGCGGGGCGAGCGTGGTAATGTTGTTCGACGGGATTACGATTTCCAGTCCGTCTTTGCCGTATTGAAGGTGTGTGAGCATAGGTTTTGTCAGGCGGCGGCGTATTCCGTGTATTGGCGCATTTCGGGCGAGTGAAAACCCAACACGATGTGGTCTTGAGGAACGCCCGCGTCTCTCAACTCGCGCGCGATGCCGTATTCAGTCCCGTCATACTGAATCCAGAATTTGCCGTCAACGATGTCGACGTGGATCATGCAGTCATGAACGCGGCGTTTGTCTTCCCATCCATGCGCCATCAACAAGTAATGACCGGATTCATCGTCAAACACCGTCACTGATTGCAAATCGCCATAGAAGTATGGAATACGCGCGTGTTCAGTCAGAATTTGCCGGATCAATTGCCGGTAATGAGTTAAGGTTTCCATTCGACGATTACCTCCTTCTGGATGTTGAAAACAATCAGCGCAATATCATAATCCTCGACCACCAACGGCCCTACATCTTTCTGAAAGACATTTCGAAACGTTTTCTGATTGATTGCCAGATACAGCTTTCTCAACGGGTCTTTGCGTTAGCTTTTCCCTCAATGTTTCGCGCGCTCACCGTCCAATCGCCCGAACTTGCGCAACTGTGGCGATGACAAAGCGACAGCCGCGACCACGATCAGCGTGCCCACGCCGCCGCTCACCACCGAAAACACCGGGCCGAACAACGCCGCCACCCCTCCCGATTCAAATCGCCCAAGCTCGTTCGACGCGCTGATGAACATCCCGTTGACCGACGAAACGCGGCCCCGCATTTCGTCCGGCGTCAATATGGTTGCCAGCGTGTGTCGGATGACGACGCTGATGTTATCGAAGGCGCCGGTCAGGAACAACATCGCCAGCGAGAGCCAGAGATTTCTCGAAAAGCCGAAGACGATGATCGCCACGCCGAAACCCGCCACCGCCCACAGCAACGTTCTTCCGGCTCGCTTCATCGGCGGCAGGTGTGTCGTCAGTAGCGCCATCGTGATCGCTCCGAGCGACGGCGCGGCGCTCAACGCACCGAACCCCAATGATCCGGCGCGCAGAATGTCTTTCGCATAAACCGGTAACAAAGCCACCGCGCCGCCCAATAGCACCGCAAACATATCCAGCGTCATCGCGCCCAGAAGCAGTCGTGTGCGCCAGGCGTATTGGAATCCGGCGACCAGCGTCTTCAGATCAATCCGGCTGGCTCTCGATTCCGCCGCGTAAGATCGCCGGGTGAGCCGCGACAGCATCACGAAATAGAGTACGCTGCCGCAAGCCGCCAGGATGTATACAGGCGTCGTGCCGCTGAGCAGGTAAATCAACACGCCGGCGAGCGCGGGACCGAGCATCGAGCTTAATTCAAACCCGCTGATATTCCACGAGACGGCGTTGCTGAAGATTTGCGGCGAGACCAGTTGCGGCATCAACGCCGATCTCGCCGGGCCTTGAAACGAGCGCGCGAAGCCGCTCAAAAACAGGCAGGCGTAGATCAACGACACATTGCTCTCAGCTTGGGTTGACGCAACTGCCAATCCCAACGCGGCGATCACGGCCAATGTCGTGGCGGTCATCAGCGTTTTGCGGCGGTCGAACCGATCCGCGACCTGTCCGGCGGGAAGCGCCAGTCCGAGCAGCGGAACGATCTGCACCAGACCGACCATTCCCAGCGCCAGCTCCGAACCGGTCTTCTCGTAAAGCTGCCAGCCGGCGGCGGCGTTCTGCATCTGCACTCCGAGCACCGACAGCAGGTGGCCGGCCAGAAACAGTCGAAAGTCGCGAACGCGCAGCGCGGCGTAAGCGTCGCGTTTTTCCACCTCGCGTCGGGGCGCAGGTTCGTCAGCAGCTTTTGTGGTTGAATCCATTTCGGGTTGAGCCGGGAAAACAAAAGGGGCGATCAAATTTGACCGCCCCTTCGATGTTTGATGCGGATGAGAGGACTCGAACCTCCACGGAATTGCTTCCACAGCGTCCTGAGCGCTGCGCGTCTACCAGTTCCGCCACATCCGCGTTGGAAGTGCGCATACTACTGATCGGGTTAATACGTGTCAAGCTGGGCGGGAGCAATCAGCGCTGCCAGGCAGGAGGTCTCGCGCCAAGCCGCAAGGAACCTTCCTTTCACGCACGCCCTCGATGCGCCAGTTCTGTCCGATAAGGCAGCATACGCTTCCCAAGAAGGTTACTTGAGTTCGACGTCTTCGTACTGAATGTCGACGGCGCAGCGGAACCCTGTCCCTTCGTCGTGGTACTCTACATCGGCTTCACGCGAGAAGGTGACCAGACCGTAGACCGCATTCGTTTCCATACAGCTACCACCGCGAAGCTGCCGCCCGCCCGGTTGATTTCCTTCGGCCACCCACTCGCGAACGTTACCGACCATATCGGCCACGCCGAAGAGTGAGCGCCCGTTTTTTTCCCCATGGGCGAAGTAATCAACCGGACTTGTCCCTCTGAACTGCAAGCTCCCGCTGTGATTGCAGCGGTCTCCTTCCCAGTTCTCTCCCCAGGGGTATGGCCTGTCATCTTTATCGCCGCGCGCGGCCTTCTCCCATTCCAGCGGCTCTGGCAGGCGTTTGCCTTTCCACAGTGTGTAGCAGAGAGCATCTTTCCAGGTCACTTGAACGACAGGGTGATCCGGCTGAGTGTTTTTCCGGCTGGCCAGCGATTCGGGTTCGGGATAATTGCAGGCCTTGCAGAATTCGGCGAATTCCGCGTTCGTGACCGGAAATTCATCTATGTCAAAGGCGAGGACGAAGACCCGATCTACGGACTTTGAGGCCAGTTGACTTACCAGCCTGGGATCAGCCTCTCTTCCTGTAGCTAGCAGAGCAGCCACAGCCTGCCTTTCCGTAAGGCCGTGCGCAAAGGTTCCAGCCGGAATGCGGATCATCCCCGGCGGTGTAGGGCGCGGTTGGCGGAAATACATAACCTTGTTACAAATCGGGCAAAGCATCCCTGGCCGAGGCGGTTGCGCGGAGATGAACCCGCAACCAATCTCTTCGCCGCTTTCGCTGCGTCGTTCCTGGCAAAACGGAAAGAGTTTCTCGCGTTTGTCAATTTCACTGATCAGATCCGCGCGGCCGAATAGCTCCACCAGTTCCGCCGCCTTCGGACGAAGCGCCGGATCAATCGCCAGCGTCCGGACTATGATCTCGACCATTGCTTGCGGTGGCGTGGGGTGGACACCAAGCAATCTCTGGCGCACGGTTTCAGCTTCAGGCATCGCATCCGGTTTTTGGCCCGTCAGCCCTTCGTAAAGAATCACGCCTAGCGCGTAAATGTCATCCTTTGCGTCGTTCAAAGCCGGGTTGCCGCGCCGCTCAGGCGAACTATATTCGGGCGTCAAGGCGGCGAAGCCCGGCGTATCGGGGGACCCACACAAGCCCCAATCAATGACGCGTACTTCATTGCGGTGGTTGATCAGCACATTGCTGGGCTTCAGATCGCGGTGGTGAGTCTTTTGCTTGTGAGCGAAAGCCAGCGCTTCGGCTATCTGCCGCCCCAGCCGGCGCGTCTGGCTGACGGACAAGCGCCTAGGGGGCGTGAGTAATTGTCGCAGCGACACTCCCTCAACGTACTCCATAAACAGCACTGGCCCCAGATTGTCTAACTGGGGTAATGGAAAAAAAGCCCTGGCGACATAGGGGGCGTTGGCCAGCTTTACGAACCAAGTGTTGCACTCACGCACAAATTGCGTTGCTGCCATCGTCCCACCATCTTTAAGAACGTCATCGCGGAGTCGCTTGATAGCGCGCCGCCCGGCTATCTCGCTGTTGATGATCGCAACTTCTGAAAAACCGCCGACCAGCACTTCTTCAACGACGTCGCTGGTTGATAAGACCTGTTTCCTCTCAAATGGCATATCTCTCTCCTTTGTGTTGCTCTATGACACCTGATCCCTGCGCAGCAGTTTGAATCGGACGATCTCGCTTTCGCCCAGCCAGAATTCATCATCGAGTCGCAGCCGTTCCGGGAAGAATGGACGGAGGCGCTGTCCATGCAGGAACGTGCCGTGTCGGCTGTTGAGGTCTTGCAAAAACAAATCATTGTCCCTAACGGTAATCGCGCAGTGATCGCCAGACACCATGTGATCAGTGATACCGAAATGATTCGGCGTTCCTCTACCGATGCGGAACCACGGCACGTCGACTGCATCCGGCCGCACGACGTCCGATGGATTTTGCGGAACGCGCAGCGGCTCCCATCTGTTTTTGTACCGTGGTTGGATACTGGCGACGATCATAAGCGCATATTCGCCAAGCATCTCTTCCGCGTATTGCGCCAATGTTTTCGTCCGCTCGTCCTTGTAGCGGATCGGCATATCAGTGATGACTATCTCGCCGTCCTGCGTCTGCGCCGGTCCCGGCAGGCTGTTGGTCATTGACTGGGTGCGAACGGCGTACACGTCCACGCCGTAAATCGCCGTATACTCATTCATCTCGTTGCCTCCCATCTGGCAGGCCTGATTGAAATCGCCGCCTTGAAACGTGACGTAGTTGGGATCGAGAACAATCAACTCGCCGCTCTTTGCGGCGTTCTTCAGCCCCTCAGCCGGGAGATATTCGCGCCGGGGCCACCCGTCCTGCCACACTCCCACCACCGCATGCAGTTCTCGCCCGTTTACCAGGAGAATGCCGATGACTGGACAGCAGCCGGCTCTGAGCAACGCCGCCGCGAGAAAGAGCGCCAGGTCAATACAGGTTCCGCCGCCATCGTGGACCACTTGCGCTGGGAAACGGATCGCCTGCTCGTTTGTATTCAAATCGGGCCGCCCGTAAAGCTGGTATTCGTAGAGATAGTACAAGCCGAAGGCCTCCTTGAACGCCTCGTAGACTCTGGCGGCGCGCTCTATGGGAGTCGCCGACGGATCGAAATCCGCCGGCGTGCATTTCGCCGCCTGGACGAAGCGCAGGACGGTGGGGCTGTTTTCCAGAACGAAGGCCGCCGTGGCGCGCGCGAATTCAGGGCCGTCGCGCATCTCCCACGCGTTGAGCGGCAACAAAGTGACAGTGTGTTTGTTTGTCACGCCGCCGATGCTGATCTCCAAATCCGCGCTCCTCTCCCTGGGGAGTTGCGCCCATATTCCCCAATTCAGCGGGATGTTGTCTGTGCCGTGCTCCCACTGCGACGAGAAGCCCGGGATCGCCACCGAGACAATGTCATTGCCGTCATAATCCACAATCCTGTCGTAGCGCACGTGCACCAGCGAGGGATTGATTCGTTCCGTGTGCTTGTACTTCATACCGCCTGCTCCCGTGTTCAGGTTGATTGATCGTCACCTTCTGAATATGCGAGACAGAAGGCCGGGGGGCGCCTCGACGTAGCCGCCCGGCGTGCCCACCAGGATAATGATGAAATAGGTCGCGACCAGCAGGTAGCCGATGATGCGGATCAGCCACTCCATCCAGCTCAGGACGCGCTTCCAGACCGCCAGGGGAGGGTCTTTGACGAGCAACCTCGCGCTTTGATTGCCACAAGCGCCACTCCCAAAAGACCGGGAACCCAGAAAATTTTGAAACTATGCGGCATATTCTTACTCCTTATCTTGGTTTTGATTGTGATCCCGTTGCGGTTATGGCTCTACTCGCTCACTGCCCGGCGGCCACTGACAGTTCAACATGCTCCAGCGGGATACTCCCGGTAGGGCATGGCAACCCATCTTCAAGAATCTCCGCCTCGCAGGTTGCGCCCTCTGCCACACTCCTGAATGTTCCGCTGAAGGAGACAGCCAGGTTTCCGGATAATTTGACCGTGCAGATGACCTCTCGCCCTTCACACTGTGCCGCTTCGGTTTTGAGCCGCAGGCGGAATTCTCCCGCTTCCGTAATGCGCGGCCCTTCTTCCACCAGACAGGGCAACGTTTTTCCCGTCGGCTCCCAAATCGTTGAGAGCAACTGCGCGGGAAGAACGCGGCGTGACGCTTCGGTGTCGGGGGGCCGGACTGGCCCAGCGCCGAGCGCGCGCAGGGGGAAGGGCGGGAAAAATATTTTCTCAATCCCTGCGCCGATCCTGGCGATCTGCGCAGAGGCCCATTCGCGTTGCGTCTGATCGAGCGATCTGAACGCATCACGGACTGTCTTCCACAACGCGCCCAGATATCCGTTGCGGGCCCGCAGATAGTCTTCGTAGAGACTCTGCGGCGGCAGTGGAATCGGCAGTGGACGCGCCATTAGCTCATCCTGGCTGAGGCTTTCCAGGATGAGCTCGCCCAACACTTCGCTGCAGGGTTGGCAATTGAGCAAGTGCTCTCTCACCACCTCCGCCTCGGCCTCTGCCAGTCCGTCATTGAGAAAATTTTCCAGCTTGCCGCGAACTTCCGGGCAAGGCTGAGCCAAATTTTCAATTTCGTTCGCCATAACTCACTTCCTCACCTTCTTAAACGTTAGCGGCTGGTTTTATCTGTCCTCTACGCCAATCCTCGATGCGCAGCAGAGTTTTCGCCAACTCCCTCTTTTCCCCATTCTCATGACTGATCCGATTGCGCGCCAACCGCTCGATAACAGCCCGCCTGGCTAGCGCGCACCTTTCCAGCCTGAGTCTGATCTGTTCTTCCTCCAACGCGGCGGACTCCGGATCGAAGGCCGGCAATTTCAACAGATCGCCCAGCGTCGCGCTTTCGTCTTTGCTGGCGAAAAAGGAGATGTGTTCGGAAGAGGCTGGTTGACTGAATTGAAGCTTGAGGCTGATTGCCGCGACCTCAAACCGGCCCAGCGGCAGTGGTCTCCATCCGACTCTTTCTCAACCCAAGCTCTTCCTGAATCTCACGCAGCGCCGCGATCACGAACGCGCAATGTTCATCGAAGCTCAAACCCAACTCTTCAGCGCCGCCCCACAGATCGTTGCGGTTGACCGTCCGCGCGAACGCCTTGTCCTTCATCCGCTTTTTGACTGATGAAACTTCGAGCGTGTCGAAGCTCTTGTCGGGACGGACGAGCGCGCAGGCCGTCAGGAATCCGCACAACTCGTCGGCGCCGAAGATCGCATGCTCCATCAACGATTCACGTTTGACGCCGGTGTAATCGGCGTGCGAGAGGATGGCGCGGATCACGTCTTCAGGATAACCATTTTCGCGCAGAACTTCGGAACCCAGTTGCGGATGACGCTGATCTGGGTAACGTTCGTAATCGAAATCGTGGAGCATTCCGACCAATCCCCATTTATCTTCGTCTTCGCCGTATTTGCGGGCGTAGGTCCGCATAGCGTGTTCGACGGCGCGCGCGTGTTTGCGCAGGCTGTCGCCCAGCGTCCATTCACACAGCAGGTCCCAGGCTTCTTCGCGGGTTGGCGTTCGTTCCAACATTGCGTTCTCCTTGCAGTTGAGATGAGTGAATACGGAGCAGGTTTTCTACCTTGATTCTTTCGACAAGGCAAGCTGGCGGCGGCCCGTTCCGCACTGTAGCTTGACTACCGGCAGTCAGCGTCTCAATATCTTTCGCTTCCAACCTCAACTTCCGAACCAGAAGCTACAAATGACATCCGTTGATTGGGCGAAAGCGAGGGAAATATTTGAAGCGGCGTTGCAGGTCGAGTCTGCCGAACGCGAAGCTTTTGCCGCCCAAGCCTGCGGCGACGATTTGTCCTTGCGCGCGGGCGTTGAGTTTCTGTTGCGAGGTTATGACGAAGACGGAGATTTCCTGGAACAGCCGGTGATCGCCGCGCTGGCTGAGTCAGTCACAGCCGAAACGGATGCGGAGCGCCGGCCACAGATGGCCGGGCAGCGGATCGGGCCTTATCAAATACTGCGCAAGCTGGGCAGCGGCGGAATGGGCGTGGTCTATCTGGCCGTTCGCGCCGACGGCGAGTTTCACAAACAGGTGGCCATCAAGCTGCTGCCAGCCGGCGCCGGTGAACAGGCGGCCAGCCGGTTCCGGCGTGAAAGACAGATACTTGCTGACATTGAACACCCCAACATCGCGCGGTTGATTGACGGCGGCACGATTGATGGTTCGCCATACATCGTGATGGAGTACGTTGAAGGGCGGAACCTGCGGGAGATTTTGAAAGAGCAGGGCGCGCTGGCGCTCGACCGCGTGATCGAGATCACCAAACAGATTTGCGCCGGACTCGATGCCGCCCACCAGCGCGGGATCATCCACCGCGATCTCAAGCCGGAGAACCTGATCGTCTCCCAAAGCGACGGACAGTGGTCGGTGAAGATTCTGGATTTCGGGATCGCCCGCCCTCAGCGACTCGACACCGGGGAGATGAAGACGCAGACCGGCGTAATCATCGGCTCAGCAATGTACATGTCGCCAGAGCAGGCCGCTGGCGAAAGCGGCGAGAAGTTGGATGCGCGATCCGACCTTTACTCGCTCGGCGCGGTGATTTACGAGATGCTTACCGGAGAGAGCGTCTTCGAAGGTGAAACCTACGTTAGCCTGATCAACCAACACCTGGGCGCGCAGCCGAAGCCGCCGCAAGATCGCCGCCCTGACCTGAACCTGCCGCTGGCGGTCGCAGAGGTGACTCTGAAGGCGTTGTCGAAGGATCGAGCCAATCGGCAGCAGAGCGCAAAACAATTGGCTGAGGAGCTGGAGGACGCCTCACGCAACCGGACTGCGCCGCGAATCACGAAGGAAAAGCCGGCGCCGCCCCGGACGAAACGCCGGTGGGCGAAAATCTTGCCCATCACAGCCGCGGCCATTCTTGCTCTGATCGCCACTGGGTTTGCATTGAAGCTTTGGCTGAAACCAGAAGTGAAAACGGCGAGTGGCGAGACCGCTTCGTTTTTGAGCCTGCAATACCGCGTGCTGAAAAGAAGCCCCGGCGGCGGCGCCGTTCCGCTGATGCCCGATGATGTGGTTCGAGAGCAGGACGAGATACATTTTGAGATCACCCTGCCGTTTGCCGGCGCGCTCTATCTGCTCTACGAGGAGCGCGACGGCTGGCTCAGATGGGCGAATCCACGCGTGAATGGAGCGCCGCAACGTGGGCAGGGCGGCCAAAAACTGCGCGCGCCCGAACAGCAACAGCATTGGATACCTTTCGGCGACGATCCGAGGAAACAGCATTTCCTCGCCGTCTTCGTCCCCGACGACGTTCTCTGGTCGCTCGAAGACGCGGTGGCGCCCGACCGGCTGCAAGTCAAAACGGAGGAGGTGTACGTGCCTTACGCGATCATCCAACCCGAAGCCGCGGCGCGCGTGATGAATTATCTCAACGAGCAAGCTCTGCAAGTGTCCGTCCCCGGCGCGGTGGCTGGCGGGATTTACACGGCGCCGATCCCAGCCTCTGCCGCGCGAAACCGAATCGTTTTTCACCGGATAATCATCTTCCATGCGGAGAAGAAGTGAGCCGGCGGTCAATTGCGGCCGCCAGCGTTCTTCAGCCTGATCCCAAACGCCGTGACCTTGCTGGCCTTTGTCTTACTGACCGGCCCTTTGGCTTGCGGGCCGGCAACGATGGTTGATTTTTTCTTGAGGTCCCAGACCGGGTCGCGCGAATCGTCGTCGCCTTTCACAATGCCCGCCTGCTGCGCGGCGTTCTCTTTCCACAACCGCTCCGCCGCGCGCGCCTGCTTCTCGTTCAATTCTCCGTCAGGATTTTTGATTGCGGCGTCGAGGAAAGGGACGCGCCGGGGAGAGACCAGAACCTGAAATACCTCAAAGCCTCCGTCCTCTGTAAATTCAAGCGCGTAATTCCGAGGCAGGGTGTAAGGTTGGCGCGATCTGATAAAGTTGGACTCACCGCCATCGGGGAAGATCAGCACCCTCCTCCCGCTCGACCCGAAATTGACGAAGTAGACGTAGCCGCTGAAGCTGCTCTCGATTCCCACCCTGATACGCTCGCCTTTTTTAAACTCGCGCTGGGGCGAGACGGGAAGCGGCGATCCATCCGGTTGCTGCAGCAGAATAGTAACCTGCACGCCGTCAATTTTTCCGGTGTCGTATTGCTTGATGAAATCGCGATCTTGGTCGTTCTGCTGCGCGTTAATGGCAGGTGGCGACAACAATGCCAGCAGCAGCAGCGCCAGCCGGTTGATATTTTTCATGGATTTGCCCTCCGCTCAGTAAATTTGCGCTCTCATCTCTAATAGCGCGCGATTTCGGGAAAAAAGCTCACGGATTTCGGACTTTTTTTCAGTCGTGCCAATTTCTTGACACTGTGAATGACCACACCGTATGATGCGTCCCTCGAACTTTCCCGGATTGAGAATTTGAGAAAGTTTTTAAGCGGTGGTCAGCCATAAACTGACTGATAATCTGAACACAGAGGTAAAGAAGCAGGCGGATATGCTCGGCGGATATATCGGAGAAATTTGCCAGCGCATACTCAATGGAATCGTCCGTCTACTCGCGCGACTCAACCCGAATCCGAACGCGCTTTCGGTCATTGGGTTGGGTATCAACATCTTCGCCGCGCTGCTTTACGGATACGGATGGTTTTTTTACGCCGGGCTGGTGATGATCTTTGCGAACATTTTCGACATGCTGGACGGGCGGGTGGCGCGCCTGACGGGCCGGGTGACCAAGTTCGGGGCTTTTCTGGATTCGAGTCTGGACAGGCTCTCCGATATGATCGTTTTTCTCGGGATCATAATCTTCTATTCGCGCGACACCGAATACCACAGCACGCTGTACGCGGCGTTGACCGGAGCGGCTTTAATCGGTTCGGTGATGGTCTCTTACACCAGCGCGCGCGCCGAATCGCTGATTCCGAAATGCGACGTGGGTTTTTTGCGCCGTCCGGAACGAGTCGTGCTCTTGATTATAGGCTCGCTCACGGTCTGGCCCGAATCCAATCATCCGCTCTTGAACAAAATGCCGGCGACCATCTGGTTGATGGCGGTTCTTTCCTACTGGACTTTCGGCCACAGGCTCTATCACACGTGGCGTCAAATCCGCGAGTTGGAATCAGAAGCGGATATTTCGCCGGCCGGGTCTCAAGAGAACAAATCCCAGGAGAAAAAGGAGAAACAAACGCTACGCCTGGGTCACGATCCGGTTTGAAAACGAGAAGGCGCTTGTTATCTTACTCGTTGCTCCCCATCACATTATCAACTTATGAACGATAAACTTCAGCGCGATACCCTGATCTGTCCTTGCTGCGGATCGAACCGCGAAATCGAATCACCTGATTGCAGTTCCTGCGGAGCCAGGCAGGTTGGCCCGGCGCTGGCCCCGCCCGATGTCCTGATGCCGAAACTCGGCCTGTCTTTCGGCGCGTTGGCGTGCGGTCTGCTGGTCGCCTTCGTGTTTCTGGCCGTGTGGGTGCTCGGCAACGACATGAGAGTGGGGCGCGTGTTTCTGGTCTGGGCCGTGGGCGATGGAACGGAATTTACTCATAGTCTGCTGCAGGTCGATCCTAAACTGCCTTACTATCGCATCTTCAGTTACGATGCTTACCGCCTGGCGTTCATCTTCTCGATCGGCGCGATTCCGATTTCGATCCTGGGAATGTGGCTGGCGCGCCGCGCCGCGCGGTTGACCAGATTCGATTCCAGCCGGTTTGGCGGGATGAAGATCGCGCGCGCCTCGTTCGCGCTTTCGACCTGCCTGTTCGTCATTTTCAGCGCCGTGACCATCTCTACGATTCCCGGCGCGCTCGAAAGAGGGCGCGCCAAACGCGAAGCCGCCACGCGCGCGTTGATGTACGAGTTGCATGCGCAAGCTTTGCAAAAATATCACCGTGAATACGGCACTTATCCACAGGAACTGGCCGATCTTTCGCGCGTCAACGCCGATTCGGCGCCGCAAGCGGATTACTGGAAACAACATTTCGCTTACCAGCCCGTCGGCGTCATCGCTTCGAGAGGCAGCGCTATCAGCCTGAGCAATTACAAGCTGGTCTCGGCAGGCCGTGACGGTAAGTTCGGCACCAAAGACGACATCACGATGGTTGATGGCCTGATCGTTGATTCACAAAATGAAACCGACGCGCTTGAAGGGCTGCCGCGACTGTCGCCGCGTCAATGAATGTTGTTTGAATTACCACTGATCACATCGTGGCCTCAAGTTGCGCTCCCGAACGCATTCGACTTGAGGCCTTTTTATTGAGACTGCCCCAAAATTGACCCTGAAACTTTTATGCGTTCAAATTACAACTGGTTCACTCGTTTTATCTATCGTTTGCGAGGACGCGATCCGGTGGCGGAATATTTCGCCTGGCTCTCGAAATTCGGACGAGTCGCCGAAGGACGGGTTCTGGATTTTCAGAGCGACGAATCCGGGATAACGATCTTTTATAGCTACAGAGTTTCCAACGTGGATTACGAAACCTCACAAAAGCTGTCCAGCGAACAGTTGTCTCGCAAACACCTTTACGTTCCAGGCGCGCACGCCATCGTCCGTTACGATCCCAAGCAACCCGGCGTTTCAATCGTGCCGTAATATGTTTCGCAAAATCCTGATTGCCAATCGCGGTGAGATCGCCGTGCGGTTGATTCGCGCCTGTCGCGACCTGGGCGTCTCGCCCGTCGCGGTCTATTCGGAAGCCGACCGCCAGGCGTTGCACGTCCGCCTGGCCGACGAAGCCTACTTCATCGGCCCGTCGCCTGCGCCGGAGAGTTACCTGGTCGGCGAGAAGATTATTGATGCGGCGCGCCGCAGCGGCGCCGAAGCCATTCATCCAGGCTACGGCTTTCTGTCCGAACGCGAATGGTTTGCCCGCGCCGTCGAGGGCGCCGGAATAACTTTCATCGGCCCTTCGCCCGAATCAATCGAGCTGATGGGCGACAAGACCAACGCCAGAGTCGCTGCTGCGAAAGCCGGCGCGCCAATCGTCCCCGGCGCGACTGAACCGCTCGCGGGCGAAGCCGAAGCGCAGAAGGTGGCGAACGAGATCGGTTATCCCGTAATGCTCAAAGCTTCGGCGGGCGGCGGCGGGAAAGGCATGCGCATCGTGCGCTCGGATGAAGAAATGGGCGCGGCTCTGCAAATGGCGAGCGCCGAGGCCCAGTCGGCCTTCGGCGACCCATCGGTCTACCTCGAGAAATTGATCGAACGCCCGCGCCACATCGAGATTCAGGTCGTCGCGGACAAACAAGGCAATACGATTCACCTGGGCGAACGCGAATGTTCGGTTCAGCGCCGTCACCAGAAAGTGATCGAAGAATGCCCGGCCAGTTTCAACGATCCTGATCTGCGCGCGCGGATGGGCGAGGCTGCGGTCAAAATCGCCCGCGCGGCCAATTATCATAGCGTCGGCACAATCGAGTTCCTGGTTGACGCGCAGCGGAATTTCTACTTCCTCGAAATGAACACGCGGTTGCAGGTCGAACATCCTGTCACCGAGCTGGTCACGGGCATTGATCTTGTCCGCGAACAGATTCGGATCGCTGCGGGCGAAAAATTGACGATCAAACAGGAGGACGTGCGCTGGGAAGGTTCGGCTATCGAATGCCGCGTCTACGCCGAAGACCCCGATCACAACTTTCTGCCTTCGCCCGGCAGGATCACGAAGTTGAAGGTTCCGTCTGGCCCCGGCGTGCGCGACGACAGCGGAGTTTACGAAGGCTGGGAAGTTCCACTCTTTTACGACCCGATGATCTCGAAGCTGGCGACGTGGGGCGCGACGCGCGAAGAAGCGATGGCGCGAATGCGACGCGCGCTGGGCGAATACCACGTCGGCGGCATCCGCACCACGATCCCTTTCTTCCTCTCGGTTCTGGATGACGAAGAGTTCCAGCGCGGCGAGATTGACACAGGCTACATCGCCAGGTTTTTGGAACGGCAAAAAGCAAAAGCCACGACGCAGGATGGCAATGACGATGCGCGCGTCGCCGCAGTCATCGTCGCCGCCATCAATTTCACTCGGCAATCGAAACAAGCGGCGAATGCGGCGTCTGCCCCGGCGGAGCGCGTGAGCAGATGGAAAATGGCTGGGAGGATTGCAGCGTTGAACAACCGCTAAAGCGCCAGCTCCATTGCCCATTGCTAATTGGACATAGGAAATTGTTTCGCAGAGAGTGTGACCTCCTCTCCTGCAAAACAATTTCCAATGGCCAATTGGCAATGGTCAATGCCTGAAGGCGGGATTACAAACGTTTCCCCGAGGAGAAAACTATGCGTGCCCTATTCCTGATCGTTACCTTCTCTCTGTTCCTCACATCCATCGCTTCCGCCCAGCAGCCGTCCGCAACGCCGGACGCGCAACAACCGGCAGCTTCGACGCAACCTTCCGCTCCTGTTCCCGTTCCTGAACCGAGCGAGAAGGCCTGGTCTTATCATCGCAGCGGGATCGTGCTCTGGGTCTTCAACATTCTGTGGGGGCTGCTGATTCCGGTGGCGTTCCTTTTCACCGGCTTCTCATCGCGCATCCGCAATTGGGCGCAATGGATCGGACGCTGGTGGTTTTTCGTCATTGGCGTTTACTTTGCCATCTTCCTGATCATCAACTTCGTGATTGATCTTCCGCTGGCTTATTACGAAGACTACGCGCGCCAGCACGCTTACGGCCTATCAAACCAGACTTTCGGCAAATGGTTCGGCGACGAGCTCAAGGGTTTGATGATCGGCGTCATCGCCGGCTTCCTGTTCCTGTGGGTTCCATACCTGCTGCTGAAGAAAAGCCCGCGCCGCTGGTGGCTCTACACCGGATTGCTCGCCATCCCGTTTCTCTTCTTCGTCATCCTGATCCAGCCGGTGTGGATTGACCCGCTCTTCAATAAGTTCGGGCCGATGAAAAACAAGGAGCTGGAGACGGAAATCCTGGCGCTGGCCGACCGCGCCGGAATCGAAGGCAGCCGCGTTTACGAAGTCGAAAAGAGCGAAGACACAAAGGCGCTCAACGCTTACGTCACGGGCTTCGGCAACACGAAACGCATCGTGTTGTGGGACACAATCATCGCCAAACTCGACGAGGACGAGTTGCTGTTTGTGATGGGACACGAGATGGGGCATTACGTGCTGGGCCACGTCTGGAAATCCATCCTCTTCTTCTCGCTGCTGATCATGGTTACGCTTTACGCGATTCATCGGACCGCCGGGTGGCTGATCAATAAATACCATCAGCGCTTCGGATTCACAGAGCTTTCCGACATCGCGTCGTTGCCGCTGATCATCCTGCTCTTCAGTTTTTACTTTCTGATCGTCACGCCCATCGCCCTGGCCTTTTCGCGTGGCAACGAACATGAATCCGACCGGTTCGGACTGGAGATCACCCGGAACAACCACGCGGCGGCGACGGCGTTCGTCAAGTTGCAGGAGGAGAACCTCGGCGTCCCGCGCCCGCACGTCCTGCTCAAACTGTGGCGGGCGAGCCATCCGCCGCTCGGCGAACGCATAGATTTCTGCAACGAATATCGTCCCTGGGAAAAAGGCGAGCCGTTGAAATATGGAGATTTGTTCAAAACAGACAAAGCCAGCCGATGAAGATCGAACTCGAAATTGACGGGCAAGTGATCGAAGCGGAATTCACTGCGACCAACGGCTCCGCGCAGCTCGCTTTTGGCGGCGCAACGCGCGAAGCGCAGGTGAGCGAGCCTGAGCCGGGCGTCTTCACGGTCATCATTAACAACCGCGTCTATGCCTGCGCGCTTGAACAAGCGCCCAGCGGCTCAACCGAAGTCATCGTCAATGGCAAACGAATTCCAGTCGCAGTGCGCGACAAAAAACGCCTGCGGGGCCGCGCAGGCGAAGGCGCAGACGCGAGCGGCCAGGTCAAGCTCTCATCTCCAATGCCCGGCAAAGTCGTGCGTGTGCTGCTCAGCGCGGGCGATGAAGTGGCCGCGCATCAAGGCGTGCTCGTGGTCGAAGCGATGAAAATGCAGAACGAAGTGCAATCGCCAAAGGCCGGCAAAGTCGCCGAGATCAAAGTCGCCGAAGGTCAGACGGTGAATGCGGGCGAGACGCTGGCGGTAATCGAATAACCAACTGAAAGAGAGATTGAGGACAGTGAATCCGTCAGCTTACGATGAATCACCGCTTGCTCTCGTAGATCGTGTCAACCACCGGCGCGTCGCTCAGCGCCCCCTGTCGAGCCAGGTAATCGCAACGCTCATTCTCCTTGTTGCCGGCGTGCCCCCGAACCCATTTGAACGAGACCTCGTGCTCTTCGCAAAGATCGAGCAGGCGCCGCCAGAGATCTGCATTGGGAACTTCCACGCCTTTTCTCATCCACCTGTTCTTCCGCCAACCCTTCGCCCAGCCTTTTTCGATGCCGTTGACCACGTACTGGGAATCGGAATAGAGCGTCACGGCGCATCTGGTTTTGAGCGACTGCAACGCGACGATGCAAGCCAGAATCTCCATCCGATTGTTCGTCGTCAAACGAAACCCGCCCGAAAGCTCCTTCCTCTGGCCGTCATAGAGCATCACGGCGCCGTACCCGCCCCGTCCGGGATTTTCCAGACAGGAGCCGTCCGTGTAGATGACCACTCCCTTCAAATCCCCGTTCGGCTCTGGCGCGCCAAGCAAACTGCCTTGAGCCGGAAGCGACTCGCTTTCAACCTCCGGCGCAGGCTTGCTCACCCTCCGTGGCGTTGCGGCGCCGTTCAGGTAAGCCTCGGCCTCCTGGAGGGAGGAAAAGCTCTTGTACTCCGCCTTCGCGTATCCATCAACCTGAGCCTTGCATTCATCCCACGTGCGATAGATGCCCGGCTCGCGGCCGCTTCTCACCGCATAGAATTTAGATTTCTTCCCGGCCATAGCTGTTCCAAATGAGTTTCCGAAAATTCCTTTGCCTTCATTCCCCTGCTTGGTCATCCTGACGACCAACCAGTTCGATGATCAGCGAAACATTCGATTGGATTATCTCCTGCTGTTCGGGCCACATCATCTCCGGCAAATCATCCAGCGGGAACCACCACATCGCTTCGTGGGCTTTCGTATCGAGGGGCGTAGCGTCAATCTGATCGGTCGCGTAGAGGAAATAATGAGTTGTCACCCAATGATCCCGGTCGTAATTGAGCCGTTCGAGCGCGGCCAGCGGAGTGAGCAGAGATAACTCGACCAGACCTGTCTCTTCGGCGATCTCGCGCCGCGCAGCCTGCTCGTAAGTTTCGCCTGCCTCGACTCCGCCTTTGGGCAGGACGAAGCCTTCAAGCTCGCTCTCGCGCGTCAGGGCGACAAATACCTTCGAGCCGTCGAACCGCGCGACGATGCCGCCAGCCGATGTCCGGTCAGTCACGCCTTCAGGGCGCTCGTACCAGGTGTGGTCAATTATCTTCACCGTCTCCGCTCCGTCAGCCATATCATTTCGTTTGGGATTGCGCCGTCGCCGCGCCGCCGAGGAATTTGAGCAGCGCCGCGTTGAACTCCGCCGGTTTCTCCAACTGCGGCACGTGTCCGCATTTTTCGATGATCACCATCTGCGCGCCCGGAACGTCTTCGGCGAAAGCCTTGCCCATCGCCAGCGGCGTCAGACCATCCTCTCTGCCCCACAGCACCAGCGCCGGCGCCTTGATCGTTTTGACCTTGTCGTCAATGTAATCTTCGCCGCGCATGATTGATTCGATGAACGAGTTGATCGTGTAGCCATCGCCACGTTTGAACTTGGCGGTCAGCGCCTGCTCGATGAAGGCGTCGGTCAGCATCGCTTTGTTGTAAAAGATCGCGCTCAGCCCGCGTTTCAGCTCAGCCGTGGTCGAAGGGTTGAGCGACGCGACCAGGTCTTTGTCTACCTCCTGCCCGCCATACCGTTTCGCCGTGTAACCGGCGGCGCAAACCAACACGATCTTGTCTACTTTTTCAGGATGCTCGATGGCAAACATTGCGGCAGTCCATCCGCCCAGCGAATTGCCAACCAGCGTCGCTTTCTGGATGCCAAGCTTCTTGCAGAACGCGTCGAGGAATTCGACCAGCGTCGCCACCCGATAATTCACGACGGGCTTGTCCGATTTGCCGAAGCCTATCTGGTCGGGGACGAAAACATGATATTTCGATGCAAGAGCGGGAACGGTCATCGCCCAGTTGCTCACGTCGCCGCCGAGTCCGTGCAGCAAAATCACCGCCGGATTTGAAGCAGAGCCTGCTTCGAGGTAGTGAATCTTCTGGCCGAAGATTTCGATCTGTTTGGATTCGGGCGCGGCGGCTTGAGCGAACGCCGTCGCCGCGAGCGCCAGCGCCAGTAAAACAGCGGAAACGAGATTGCGTTGAACCTTCATCGTCATTGATCCTCCTGTGGTTTGAAGTTGAAAGGATGTGTTTGAAGCCAGCGAGAATTTACCACAGCCGCCGGAGCAGCGATAGTTTGCGGCCCACAGTTTCAATGCTACCATCCGCTGCGTGATGAAGCTTCTCGCCTCACGTTCCCAGGCGTATCTCTGGCTGACGGTTTGCGCTGCCGCAGGCGCAGCGATGGCGTTCGTGTTCGACGACAGTTGCCAGCAGGACGGCGGCCAGCATTTCCTGTTCGCGCGCTGGGCGTGGACGCACCCCGAATTGTTCGTCGGCGTCTGGTCGCGCCCGCTCTTCACGACTCTTTACTCTCTTCCAGCGTTGGTCGGCTACCGCGCGGCGCGATTGTTCACGGTTCTGATCTGTTTGTTGATGGCGCATCAGACGTGGCGATTGGCCGAAGATTTGAAGCTCAGCCGCGCGCCATTGGCCGTCGCGCTCATCTGGTTGCAGCCATCGTTCTTTCTTTTCTGCGCGGACAACATGACCGAGCCGGTCTTCGCGCTGGTTTACGTCATCGCGCTGCGGCTGCATCATCGCGGATGGGTGAAAACGGGAATGATCGTCGCGTCGCTGATGATCCTGGCGCGGCCTGAAGGATTCTTTCTCGGCGTGTTGTGGTGGGTGTGGGTGCTGGTTGATCTCAAATCTCAAATCTCAAATCTCAAATCTCAAACCTCAAATCGTAAAGACCCCAACCGCCTGAAGGCGGGACTCCAAACTCTCTTCCCAACTCTCCTGCTCGCAACCGGCGCGTTCGTCTGGTGGCTGGCCGCCTGGCTGATCACTGGCGACCCACTCTTCATCAAGCACAACTGGCCGTCGAATTGGCCGATGACCGGGACGATTTACGGCGCCGCCGGTTTGTACGCCTACCCGATCCGATTGCCAGAGATCGTGGGGCTATTCCTGCTCCCGCCGTTTTTTTACGGACTGTTTCATTTGCTCAAACGCCGCAAACTCCACACGATCACGTCAACGTTCATCCTCTTCTTCGTTCTGCATACGATCCTGCGAGCTTACGGATTGCTCGGTTCCGCAGGCTACCCACGCTACCTGGTGGCGATTTCGCCCGCGATCGCTCTGATCACGCTGGTTGGCTGGAACGAGATTTCGAAGTTGTTCGCAGGCGCCTCGCGCTTCTTCAGAACCGCAAGCGCGGCCATTGTCATCGCCATCTCGGCTTACACCAGCTTCGTTTACGCCGACGGAGCCGAATGGACGCGCGATGCGCGGGCAATCGCCGCCGTCCATTCGTGGTTCCAATCGCAAGCTGACAAACCGGAAATCCAGCGTCTGGTCTGGTGTCAGCCCTACGCCGGCATTCTGTTCGACCGCGACCCGTGGGAAAATTCCGGCTTCACGCGCGACCGCGAAGCTGAAATGCCCGCCGGAACGATGGTGGTTTGGGATGAACGAGTCGGGCCGAAATGGTTTGGATTGCGGGCAAAAGATTTTGAAGAGGCAGGTTTTGTCAGGTTACATACGCAAGCGTTCACGCTGAAAGGTTATATTCTCGACCACTCGTGGTTCGGTTACGGCGGGCCACGAGCGCAAACGATCTACCTGCTCTACAAACCCCGGGAGGAAAAATGAAACGAATCGCGATGACGCTCATGCTGCTGACGACGTTGGCTCTCAACTGTTTCGCGCAGGCCCAAAAGCAGGAAGCGGCGCTGGATTGGATTGATCAATGGAAAAACGTGACGAAGCTCTTGATCGGCGTGGCTGAAACTATGCCGGCTGAGAAATACGGTTACAAACCGACCAAAGAGGTGGACAATTTCGGCGACCAGCTCAAACACGCTTGCATGGCTTCAAGAATTCTGCTCGCCAACGCAGAAGGAAAACACCTTCAACTCAAAGACGTGAGCCTGGACAAATTGAAAACCAAAGAAGAGATCGTCGCCGAGTTGCGCAAGCTCGCCGATGAAGGCGCCGCCGTGATCAACCGTGTCGCGGGCAAGAACGACGGCGAGGTCGTCGAATCGCAGTTCTTCGGCAAAACCACGCGCCGCTTCCTGCTCATCCAGGCCATCGGGCACAGCTTCAACCATTACGGGCAGATGGTCTTTTACCTCAGATTGAATGGGATTACGCCGCCTGCGAGCAGAGGGTAACTATCTCGAACGTTTAATAGTCAGAGCAATTGGCCGGTGATCAGAAACTCTTTCTTCCTCGTTTTCTTCTGGGAGTTGGAGAACCTTCAAATCGCAACTCCATTGCTTGGAGTCCAACCCCTTAACGAAGGCGTGGTCAATGAGGATGCCATGTTTCAAATGGCTGTGCGGCCACCCTTGCTCATCTTCACGTTTTTCGTAGTTTGGAGTGTCAACTTTTGGGGAGCCGAACGCGTGCGACTCGCCCCACGTGTTGGCGCCAGGTGAAAGAGGGATATTTTCCGAGAGAACTTGAAGGAATCCATGCTTCTCGCAGAGATAGTCAAGCTCCTTCGAGCCAGGGCGAGCGTTGAAGTCACCTAACAAAATTACCGGTCGTCCTTCGTTGAGTCTGAGATGACTACAAAGCGTTTCAATTTGCGCAATTCGGTGCCCCACGCCCCGGCTATTCTCCAGCTCTTCCTTTGTACCTACCCGTTTGTCCTGACTATTCGTCTCAAGCTGGCAAAAAACGAGGTCAGCCATGAGATCATCCGCCACACTTAACTCCCGAATCGCAATTGCGGATCGTGGTTCAGAGTCCCGGTTCCCTCTGTATTCCAATGGATCGTCGGTTGTGGTTAGGAGCGGAGATTCTCCGGCAGGACGTAGTTGAAGCCCTTCACAGGATTTATAACCTGCAAACAGCAGGACTCCCGTGCCCTGGTGGACATCACGCGAAAGCCTAAACTCACCAGCGATACGCCTCGAAGCTCTGTTACCACTCCATTTCTCCTCGACGGCAATCGGATGGCGATGATCGCGGGAATTAACATGGGAGAGATAGTACCTTGTTGAATCGTCAGGGTTGAACCCAGTCTGAAAGGCGGCTAAGTCGTCCAAACAGATTTTAGGCTCGTATGGCGAAAGCAGTTCCAAGCTTCCCTGATTGGCGCACCGCGGCAAACTTCGGACACTGACAATAACTTCGGATAATCCAACAGCAACTATCCCATCAAGGAACTTTTCCTCAGTCAAGAATTCATTCAGGTACTGACCAAGTTGCTCTGGGTTACTCTGCTCGCCGCGAGCTGCCCCTGCGCAGTTCGCAAATACGATGGTCGCACTTTTGTTTCTGCTTAGTATAAGAATCCCCTCTACCCCGACAGTCTAACGGGAGTCAGATTCGCGTTGAATATACTTCCGCGTTTCTTCGAAATAGTTTGGGTGGCAGGCCAGCACGGCATCTGCCGGCTTTTGTAACTTTACGATGTCGTCAGCCGACACAGGCTTGCCAGAAAGATAATAGAGGTTGCCACCGGCGGACCACAGAATGATGGCAGCCGCGGCGATATCGTAGAAATGAAACCGTGTGAGCATCGCTGCCTGGAGCGCTCCCGACGCGACCGAGATGACGTGAAAACCCGAAACCCCAAAAGCGCGAATCTTGCCCGGGTACTGCCCCAGGTTCCATCGGTGGGCGTCTGAGGAGACGCCCAAATAAGAGGTCGGTGGAATCGGGATCTCCGAAGGAGGTACCGTTATGGCTTTGCCATTCCATTGAGATCCTTTCCCGAACTCACCCAGGAAAAGGTGATTTGCCGCAGGCATGCTGAATATGCCAAGCCACGGTTGTCCTTCGTGAAAAATAGCTACCGAAACTCCCCAAATGGGAATCCGATCTCGAAACGGTCCCGTACCCTCAATGGGGTCAATGATGACGACATAGGGCGCCGACTTATTCCCAGTCCATTTCTTTTCTTCGCCAAAGATGTAGGCCTCGGCGAGAGAATGGCATTCATAACGGATGAAGTCCTCAATTCGAGTATCGGCACGGGTAGCCCAAGTACCGTCCGCTTTAAGTTGTCCACGTTCTCGACCATATAGCGCCGTGGCTATCTGACCAGCGGTATTGATAATCTCTGTGACCTGATCAAGTGTCATAATTTCCTCCTGCCCGGATCATATTCAATATTAGACTCAGAGCCGTTTGCCAAAATAGCAGGAGCCGCGATTTCGCAGATCACAAGGCTCCATATTGTCATTTGCAAACCGCCATAAGATCGAATTGAAACAGCGACACATCATATTCCAGATCGGCCCGGTACGTCGCAGAATTGGCTGTCAATGCTGAGGCCGCGGCATGAGGAAATCGCCCTCACGCCGCGGCACCTGCATCGGCTCAAGCTAAAACGTGCATCGTAGCGCTATGCCGAAATGGACTGAGCGGCCGATCTGCACAGAGCCTTCAAGGCGAACTTTAGAGTCCAGTAAGAACCCGATCTTCGGACCGACACTGGGAACGGTCTGAGTGACTGAGCTCTGGGCTTGATCCTCGCCCCAACGATCCCAACCGCTCTCGATTGAAACGACAGACAATTGGCCTTCCGCGCCGAGTGAGATTTTCTTCACGTCGTAGGTGAAGCCCACAGCGCTATACAGGCCGTAGGTCGGCTTGGAATAGATGAAAGCACCCTGGGCATCAGGGCGGGAATCATTCTCGTTCTTCTTCCTGAAGCTGCTGTGGCCGGGGCGCGGCTCGGTGTTGATGCCTACCAACAACCCGGCATCGAACGTTAAAGAGACCGCCGAGAATTTTTGCAAGTATCCCGTGCCGAACAAAGCCCAGTGAGTAGTCTTGAGCTCCGTCGTGCCGGCTGAGCCGGGCTGGTTGGCGCGCGGGAGGAAGCCGTCGTCGACATGCGTGTCGTGCCGGAACGTATGGTCAGCGATATCAATGAACCGATATCCGGCCAGAAATCCGAACCCGCTCCTAGGCTCATCCGCAGCATCTGCTTGTTTCGGATTTTCATCCTCTCGGGTGAGCGCTGATGCCGCCCTTGGTGAAAAGAGGGGTTTCATCCGAACCAGGACGTGGCGGGCCGACGACGGCGTGTTTTTAGCAGGCACATCTTCGGACTGGCTCTGGGAGTAAGCCAGAGATGGCGACAGGACTACCAATATCGTGTTGATGAAGATTCGTTTCATTGTGTTTTCTCCTTCCAGTTGACCTGGTTTTAGTTGATGGTTTTGTCGAGTGGCGGCTTAGTTCGGCTAACTCAGTTCGGAATGATAATCTCCACCCGGCGATTCCGCTCGCGGCCTTCAAGTGTGCCGTTCGACGCAATTGGGCGGCTCGCCCCGAAACCGCGCGCCAACATCCACTCCCGGCTCACGCCCGCTGCCGCCAAAGCGTCCGCCGCGCGCGCCGCGCGCTCTTCTGAGAGCTTCAGGTTCACGACTGCCAGGCCCGTCGAATCGGTATGGCCCTCAACTCGGATGATCTTCCCCGGCGCGAGTTGATTGAGCAGGCGAGCGATCCGGCTGATTTCTTCACTGGCCTCGGGCTTCAGTTCCGCCTGACCGGGCTGAAAGAGAAGGTCCGACAAGGTGGTCACTGATCCCCCATCCTTTGGCTGAAACTTCTGCTTGAATTCATCGAGGAGCTGTTTGTTCCGCTCAATCTCATCCTTCTGCCGGTCAATCACCTGCTGCTTCATCCCAGCCTCGATGTTGGCTTCGGCCAATTTTACCAGAGCCTCGAGGCGATGCTGCTGCGCCTCTTTGAGCGCTTGCCGGAGCTTGCCCATCCGCTCTTCAGGATTCGGGAATTGCTCTGCCCAACTCATGAGCGCTTGCAGCTTCTTCTCCGCAAGCTGTCGGCGACAGCCGGCAGAGGTTTTGCGCCGCAGCCGCTCTTCAACGGTTTGCACGATGTGACTGTAAGCTTCGGCTGACTCCAGCGTCCGGATCTGAGCCAGGCAATCCTGGCAGTCATAGAAGAACTCGCCGAGCGCGGTGCGTGAGGCCAGGGAGAACGCCGCCGCGAGCAAGACCAGCGAGGCGATTCCTTTCAATGCTCCGATGAAGAACTTACGTACCAACGGATCTTCGTTTGTTACGGTGATGTCTTCCTTTTCCTCTTCCTCTTCCTCTGCCCTCCATTTCCGTACCCACCAGGCGATCAGCTCACAGGCCAACAGCAGCGGTAAGCCAACCACGAAATGAAAAAGATCATGCCAGCCGAACAAAACCGCACCAAACACAATGCAAGAAATCACAATCAGCGTTTTCATACTTCATCCCCGTTGAAAAACGTGGCGCAACCCGAGGGCTTGCGCCACGCGCCCTTAAGCGATGACCTCAACCGTATCCGACCGAAGCGCGCCCAGGCCATTCAAACCAGGGTTCATCCTGGCCCCAGCGTAGAGTTGCGTGATGACGTCTTCGCGTTTCGCCACCGGGAAGAACGAGAGCCGAACGATGCAGCAGCCAGCGGCTACCGAATCCGCCGTAGCAAGCGTCGCTGTAAAGCCAAGCTCTTGCGCGGCGCGTTCCAGATCCGCCAAGTCGCCGGCAGCCAACGGCGGGAAGACCACAAAGCGGTGGCGCGGCGGCGCGTAAATGATCCCGCCGCCCCAAGGCGGAGAACCCCAGGTGAAGCTCTCTTCTTCGAGCTTGCCGATAATCGCTTGCGGATCGGCTTCTGTTCCGAGCATCTGGCCGAGGCCCTTGAGCGTGACCTGCGAGACCGCACGCAGGAGCAGCGGTTGCATCAACTCGTTCGCGCCGCGCAGCGCCACATCGAGCAGCATTGGGTAGATATCGTCCAACGACGCGAACTTCACGGTATCGAGGAAGGCCAAACGATTGCCAATGGCTTCTTCTAACGGCTGTCCGATGCGTCCGATCCACAGTTCCTCGTAGCTCGCCAGATCGGTCCGCGCCTGCCGGAGCGCCCTGGCCATCGCCTCGGCCTTCGCATGCCATTCGCTCGCACGCCGATGCGCGTCGCAGAAGGCCTTCAGGATCGCCTGTCGGCTTTGCCGGACCTGCTTGCGCGAGCGGATGATCTCCGCCACAAGCGTGGGGATAGCTCCAAGGCTCTTGCTCTCTCTCGCCAACTTACGGCGCTGTCGTTCGAGTTGCGCGCCGGCTTCTTGTTGCTCCTGCTCCGCCGCGCGGTGGGCTTGTTCCAGGTGAGCGATCACGCCGCGCCAGCGCTGGCTGTAGGCGCGCACCTCGGTCAGACTCTGCGGACGATCAGGTGTCCCGCCCAAAGCCTGATCCATCGTTATTAGTTGATCCTGCGGGGTTTTCAGCCGCACCGCGCCAGTGAATCGCTGGAGCGGCGCTTTGACCATTTGTTCCAAGACCGCAGGAGCGGCAGCGCGGTTCTGGTTGATTGTATGCATCACCGCCTCCACGCTTGGCAGAGGCGAATCCTGATCGCTCAACTCAACCGTTGCCTCAACCGCCACCGTCAGGTCCGGCGGCTCAGGCTGTTCGCGGAGCGCCTTGAGCGTGTTGCGGAAGTGCGTGGCGGCGGCGCGCTTCAGCGCTTCCTGGTCAATAAACTCCGACCAGTCGGCTTGGACTCGATGCACGCCGCCCAGCGGGTGAGTGGTCTTGAAATTGACCTCGCTCGCATCCACTAACAGTGTGACCTTCTTGGAGAAGCGCGCCTGGATCAAAGCGCCCGTCAGCGCAGCGCGCAATTCACGGTTATCGCGCAGCGGCAAACCAGCCTCGTTACGCAGCGGCAACTCGGCGAGCTCCAGGCTATAGGTGCGCCGCGGGTCAGCGCACTCCAGCGCCGAGTTCAAATTCGACTCTATCCTCTCAGCCGCATTGCCAATGGCCCGCTTTGCAATGGTGGCATGCCCAAGACCGCCGAAACGGAACATCCGGTGCTCAAACTTAGCCTCCGTGCGCACAGCGGCCCACCGGATGAAAAGTTCGCCCACCTCAGGCGCGCCACCGCTGCCCATGCCGCCGGCATTGCTGTTCAGCTCACGCACTTCGATGAGTTCCAACTGACCATTGGTGACCTCCAGCATACGCTTGAGGATCTCCTCAAAGACCGGATCAAGCTCACCTCGTAACCACAGATCCTTCACGGCCAGCCGCCCTAGCCGTGGGTCTTGCGCCATGCCGTCGCTCAAATGGACGTTAGGCACTTTGTGGTACTCTTCCAATAGCGCCCGCGCCTCCGGGCATTTATCCTGTGATCGCTCCAGGAGCGTGAGGACCGTGTCTTGCTCGCCACACGCCACCTTGATAAGGTTTGGCATATCAGGCGCCTGTTGCAACTCGCTGCTGGCGTCAATGGCCAGAATAACGTGCGCATTCGACGCCCGCACAGCCGCGAGACCGGAGCCGCCCACGGCGATCTCAATCACGACTCGTTTCTTTTTCTTTTCCGACATTTGACCTCCTTGCTTGCGATAGCCTTGTGAATCACCTGAGCAACAGCAATATTGGCCTCTTGGTTGAAGAAAGTTTCTCACTTTCCTCCATTAAGCCCTTCACTGAATTTCGGGTTCAAAAATGAATTACACTAAATATTAGTGTAATTCATTTTAATTGTGCCATCAAGAGAAAAACAAAAATACAATTGTGCAAGTTGTGGTATATGTTGTACAAAGAAACAGCGCAACAATACAAGTATTGACAATCTAAAATCTCCAATATATTGTTGTTCCGCTTCATTGTACAAACCGGGCACAATATCTTAGAGGAGGACATTGTTTATGAATAGTAATTCCCTGCGTCGGATTCGGAAAAGACTGGGCCTCAAACAAGGAGAGCTTGCGGAAAAGCTGGGTGTTACTCAGCAGGCTCTTTCAAGCGCCGAAAGAAGCACTAGCCTCCCACGGGATTATCGTGAAAAGCTTCTCGAGGTCTTTCCGGAAAAGAGGGACCTGATCCTGGAAACCTTTGAAAGCAGCATTCCTAGGCTCACTGGCGGGTTCCTCGAACAAGCCGCTCGCCAACCGCAGGAACCTGTACCTGAACTTTCTCCCATCGAAGACAAGGCGCTGCCCTGGGCTGTCACCTTTCGCTCGCGCCCTCTTCTTGACAGATTAGCCTATCTTGCACGATGCGCAGGGCTTCAATCGAAACCCCTGGAGAAGCTTCCTTATGGCCTTCTATTCACTGAAGGCGAGAGTCAGCCGGGCGAGGCTAAACTTGGCGACATCTTATTTCCTTCCTCAGGAACATTCAGTCTTAAAACAGGAACTGTGATTCTTCTAGGATCCCCTTATAGGCACCCTGCCGCCCTCCCCCTGCTGGAGGTGCTCCTGGGAGAAATCAAAGTTCAGTTAGAGTTCCACCGATCCAAAAGCAACCACTTCTTCTATTTCGGATACCCAACAACGTTTGTTGACATAGAGATAGAAGGGGAATTGTACCGCCCTAGCCGATATGTGGATGAGCAAGATAACGTTTACTACGAAGATTATGGGGTGATCTTGCATGCTCCGACAAAGCGATTTGTAGAAGAAGGAGAGTTTCCGTTTGGAAAAGAAGCCATCCATGCTGTGCTAGTCGCCGGATCTCATCGGCTTGCTACGGGCACGGGGGCCCGGCTGCTCGAGGACCCAAATTTACAGACGCTTATGCTGGAAGAAGGGGACGATTTTGAAGGTGTGGGGATGCTGGCCTATCGTGTTGTAGTTCGGAGTGGAAAGTTCTCAGCAGTTGAAGAATTATCGCGGATCAAGCGGTGGAAGGAGTCATCTGCCAAATAGCTCAATGACATCCCCGTTACTTCCCCCTCGTCGGGCCAAGCTCCTCGAACAACTCAAGCAAAGCCTCCGCCGTCCGGGCAGGATCGTGGCGAACCAGAGAAGTTGCTGACATAACATCTCCGGGCTTAACCAACTTAACTCCCAGGCGATAGAGGCCGTCAGCGTCTATCCCCACCTGCCGGGCCTTTTCCTCCTCATACTTCAAGGCCAGTTCTTTGGGAATAGTCCCTTGATGGACGAGGACTGCGTCGGGAACTCGATCCACATAGCGCACGATCTGGGCTACGTGTTGAGAAGCTGTGTAGTCGTCAGTCTCGCCATATTTCGTCATCAGGTTGAGCACGTAGATTATTGGCGCTCGCGCCTGCCGGAGGGCTTCAGGGATTCCCTTTACCAGCAAGTTAGGGATCGTGGAAGTGAAGAGGTCTCCGGGCGCGAAGACGATGAAGTCGCTTGCCAGGATGGCTTCGACCGCCTCTGGATTGGCCCGCGCCTCCGGGTCCAGATAGACGCGTCGGATTGGGATGGTCGCGTCGTGCTCGGGCACATTGATGTTCGCCTCGCCAGCCACCAGCGTCCCATCGGCCAATTCGGCGTACAGGTGCGCGTGATCCCAGGTGACGGCGATCACCTGGCCGCGAATCTTGAGGATGCGGCTGATGGCTTCGATGGCCTCTTTCTCCGAGCCGAGCATTTTAGTCAGCGCCAGGAAGAACAGGTTGCCGAAGCTCCGATCTTTGAGCGGAGGGTCGAGGAAACGGAACGAGAACAAATCCCGCAGAAGCTCGCTCTCTTCCGACAGAGCTACCAGACAGCGACGCACATCTCCGGGAGGAAGCACTCCGAATTCATCGCGCAGCCGGCCTGAATCTCCGCCCGAATCCATCATCGTCACGATGGATCTGATCCAGAGGTTTTCGTATGGATTGAGGCCCGACAGGACGTTGAAAGACCCAGTCCCGCCTCCGATGACTGTAACAGCATATTTCATGATCGATCTTTCGTTAGTATTTCGCTGTTGCGGATTTGCTCTGACAGGCGCTACTTCTATGCGCCAATGATTGGGGCCTATCTTTGTTTCGCCCAGTTTTCCAATTCCCTGAACAATGGCTTGGAGCCGTATTCTCCGGCCCAGCGGTCGCAAAGATAGGCCAGCGGAGCTTTCAAGGCGGGCAACGGATCAGCTCCTGGTGTCATTGCGGCAGCTTCTTCACGTAACCAGGCAAGCAGATCATCCAGACGGGTGAAGGTCTCTTTCGTCAGAGCCTCACGTAACTGCGGTACGGTCTGCTGCTCAAAAATTTGCTTACGGTCGAGATCAACAATGTCGGGCAATAGCAATCCCACTTCGCCCAACGAAAGGCCAATTCGAGCCAGCAACTCTTTGTACACCGCTCGGGCTATCGGTTCGGCTTTGGCTCGCACTTCCTGCAACAATTCCACCCCCCGGGCCGGCGAGGGTTCTCCGTGCGGCAGCAGTTGGCAATAAAACTTCAGCTTAGGTTCAGTTCCCGATGGACGCACGGTGACGATGAAGGCGTCCGTGGAAATCTGGATGACATTTCTGGGAAGCTTATCGGTCTCGCTGACGAACGGACCGAACGTCTCGGGATTCTGATCCCAGAAGTCTACGATCTTGCGCACGCCGTGACCGCACAACGTTTCGGGCGGTGACTTCCGCAGCGAGTCCATGATCCGATCCCTTTTCGCTACTCCCTCGGCTCCAACCATCATGATCGAGCGGTTGACATCGTCGTAGCCGCCCAGTTCCTCCAGGATGCGGATGTAGTAATCCAGAAGGGTTTGATTCTGCTTGCGCAACCTTTGGTGGAGAGCAGCGAGGTACATGCAGGCGGGCGTGCTGTCTTTGTCGAGAATGGTGGGTACCATCACGACGCCGTGGCTCTCTTCAGTCGCCAGGACGAGTTGGTCGGGCGAACAGGTCAACGCCGCGTAGCGTGGCTTGCGCTGCGCAGCGGGCTTCGCCAATTCTTTCAGCGCGTCGGCGACATATTTAAACCCGACCAGCAGATCATCTATCAGCCACGAATCGCCGGCTTTTTCGACAATCTTGCCCAGAATCCGGGTGGTGACCAATGTTTCGATGACCAGTCCTCGACGCTGCGGGCCGAGCGGGTCGAGCATGAGGTAATAACAAAGGACAGCGGCGATCTGGTTGCCATCGAAGTGATACCAGGAACCGTCGGCCAGCCTGATCTCCAAGCCAACCCGATCCGCGTCCGGGTCGCTCGACAAAACGATCTCTGCGCCTTTCGATTCGGCGAAGGCTTTGGCAGGCTCAGTGGCTTGTGGCACTTCGGGATTGGGCGCTTTGAACGGGATCACGGAGAACGAGCCATCGGGGCCTTCATCGGGTGGCGTAACGACCGGGAACTTCAATTCCTTGAGTACCTCGTAAACGGTTGTCAGCCCGCAGCCGCATAACGGCGTGTAAACGATTGGCGCGTCCGGCTGGGGAATAAAGATGTTGCCATACAGCTTAACGTAGGTTTCGATATATTCCTGATGCAGTTCGTTTGGAATCTCGCGGATCAAGCCCTGCTCGAGCGCCTGCTCGAACGGCAGGCGGCGAACGTCTGTCGCCTGCTCCATGATTTCGACCAACTGTTGATCGTTCGGAGCTACCGGCTGGCTGCCATACTGATCGTAGACCTTCAACCCGTTATCATCCGGCGGATTGTGAGAAGCCGAGAGATTAATCCCTCCGACCGCGCGGAGTCTTTCAATCGTGAAGGATAATTCCGGCGTGGTCAGTACCGATGCTTCAACTCCAGGCTCGGCAAAATAGGCCGTGATGCCGTTGCCAGCGTATATCTCGCAGGCGAGCTTACCCAGCGAGCGGGAGGAGACTCCCAGGAGCGGATGATCTTTCCCCAGGAAGTGATAGACGCCAGCGACATCGTTGAAGACTCGCACGTCATTGGCCACCACGACAGCCAGATCATTCCGATCGGGAAAGGCCGCCCGCAAATATTGACAGTGCCCCTGGACGGTCATGGCGACAGTGGTCGGATTGAGCCGGTTAGGACCGTAACCAACCCGCCCGCGCCGGCCACCAGTGCCGAAAGGCAGCACCTGCCAGAAGGCGTCGAACAGCAACGCCAGATGTTTCTCTTCCAGGTGTTGATCGAGTACCTCCGGGTAGGCGTAAGGAACCTTGCCGGAGAGCCATTGGCGCAGCCGAACAGCGGCGTTTCGCCCAAGCTCCCCGTATCTCTCTTCCAGAAGTTCACAAATCCTATCTTGCTTCATATCAGGTCAAATAGGGTTAAAAATAGGCTACCGCCTCACAGGGCTGAGGGTAGCGCATAAGTTCGTTGATTTTGAAAAGCGGAGTCTCCCCGAATCAGGTCTCAAAAGTCAATGGGGCAAAATTGCGGCGCCGGGAATCTTACCGAATCAAACTACCGTGTAATCGGTCAGCGAGGTTTTATCGCCGAGCGTCGCGCCTGAGACCTTCGCGTTGCGCCCGATCAGGCAGCCTTTGCCGATGACCGAATCGCTGATCTCAGTGGCTTTGCCGACGCGCGTGCCCGAGAGCAAAACCGAATTTTCGATCCGCGCGCGTTCTTCAACCAGGCAGTTCGGGCCGAGCACCGAGTTGACGATCTCGACGTTGGATTTGAACGCGCAACTCGGATCAATCACCGAACGTCCGTCAATCTTGATGGTCTCGGCGTCGCTTTCGTTCAACTTCAGGGATGGGCGCGTCACGTCGGACGATCTCAACCGCCCGTTGATCAGGTCGTTGTTCGCCTGCAGATAACGGCGCGGCGTGCCGATGTCTATCCAGTAACCCGGCCACGTGAAAGCGTAAAACCGCACGCCGGCCGCGAGCAGGGCGGGGAAGAGCTGGTACTCGAACGAAAACTTTTCATCGGCAGGGATGTAGTTGAGGACTTCGGGTTCCAGAATGTAGATCCCCGCATTGATCGTGTTGCAGGTGATCTGTTCGGGTTTGGGTTTTTCGATGAATCGAAGGACGCGGCTATCGGCGTCGGTTTCGACCAGCCCATAAGCGCCGGGGTTTTCGACCGGCGCCAGCATGATCGTCGCCGCTGCCTGCTTTTCACGGTGAAAGGCGATGACATCCTGGACGTTGACGTCGGTTAGGATGTCGCCGTTGAAGACGATGGCGCCCTGGTTCAAATGCTCCTGGGAATATTTGTAGGCGCCGGCGGTGCCCATCGGCGTCGCTTCGACAACGTAACGGATATGCAACCCCAACTCTTCGCCGTCGCCGAAGACGCCTTCGATCTTGTTTGGTTGGTACGAAAGCGAGAGTGTGATCTCTTTGATTCCGGCTCGCTTAAGCAAGTCAATCTGGTAAAAAAGGAAGGGGCGATTGGCGATCGGCACGATCGGTTTCGGCGTGTTGATGGTCAGTGGCCGCAGGCGCGTGCCTTCACCGCCTGCCAATATCAATGCTTGCATCAGAACAGATGTCTCTCCTTGCTTCATTGAATCTGTCCCCGGAAACGAGGGATTGTAGCGCCAACGAGCGGGAAATCAAGCGGCAGTCGAAAGCAAATTGGATGGACAAAGTCCGACGCTTTTGCCTTTTGATTTTCCACTGGGGTATTTTATTGCATCGCCGGGCGCCTGTTACAGGCGGGCGGCGCATCTCGCATAGACAAAATCAAAGAACAACCAGAGGAAAGCTCGTTGCCATGAAACAACTGAAAGACCGTCTTCCCGGCCAAGTGGACGCGGCGCTTGACGAACGCGCGCGCGCCGCCGAAGGCTGGGCAACCATAGTCCGCTTGATCTTCGTTCTGGCCTTCGCCGCCTCAGCCGCCTGGATGTGGAAACATCCATCGGCGGCAAAGTATATCTATGTGCAATTGGCCGCCGCCTGGCTGATCGTGATGGCGGTTGGCGCGTTGGTGAAGAAATCGTCAGACGCGAATGTGACGATGATGACCATGCTCGATCTGACCGTGGTTCACCTCGGTCTGGCCGCGTTCGTTTGGCAGGGACTTTTCCCGAAGCTGGGCGCAGGCGTTTATCTCTGCTACTTTCCGATTCTGGCCGTCGCCGCCAATCGCTATCGCGCCGCGCTCGTTCTCAAAGCGGGGCTTTACGCCAGCGTCGGCTACGCCGCGATCTCGTTGTGGGGCGGGAGTCCTCCCTGGTTTCGTCTGGCGATGCTCGCTGCGATGACCTTCGTCTTCGTGGCGGGATCGCGCAAGCCAAAAGACTTGGTGGTCAACATCGCCAGCCGCGCGGTCGAGGAAGCCTACGAACTTGGCGCGAAGCAGAAGGAGCTTGAACTGATTCCGAAGGCCCATCAACTCTTCATGCCTCCGCCGGTAGTTGATCTGCCCGAAATCTGGAGTTCGTCGAAACACGGCGCGGGAACGGAAACCAATGGCGATTACTTTCATCTCTTCGACACGCCGCGCGGCCCGTTGGTTGTCGTAGGCGATCTTGGCGGAGAAGGCTTCAAAGCCATCAGCGAAATCGCGGAGTTACATCAGCAAATGGCCAGGATCGTTGGCCGCGAATCGAGCCTGCCAAAGATTCTGGAAGAGTTGAACGAGTTTGTCTGGGAGAAGTATCAAGGCCGCCGCCCGTTCACCTGCATCCTGGCCGAATGGGAAGGCGACGAGATGCGCTACGTCAACGCCGGCCACCTGCCGTTGATCCGGATGAGCAAACCGCAAGGCGCGCAAATCATCGGACACAAGCAACTCCCGGTGACCTGCGAGGCCGTAGGCAGACAAGCCACAGCGACGTTTACTGAATCAATTGTCCCGTTCCCGGCGCGTGATCAATTGGTGATTTACACCGACGGCGTGTTCGCCAAGCTGACCAGTGACCGCGCCAAAGGCGTGGCCGAAGTCGAAGCTCTGGCCGAAAAATTCGGCGGCGCGGAAGTGACCACGCTCTGCCACCGCATCTTCGATTGCGCGCAACCCGGAATAGAGCCGAACAAAGACGACAGCACGGTCGTCGTGATTCGCCGCCAACCGGCAGCCGCTCCCGCTACGGCCGAGAGCAAGGCCGCAGGTTGAGCCGAGGCAATTCTCCATTTTCAATTCTCCATTCTCAATTTTTCGCAGGGGCAGTCTCCAAAAACTTCCCCCCTGCAAAAAATTGAGAATGGAGAATTGAAAATGGAGAATTGAAGGATGATGTATCGCAGACAATTTATCCAAACAACAACGGCGGCGCTGATCGGCGTTGCTCTGGCCGATGGCGCGACCGCCGCGCAGCCGAAGTTTTCGGTGATGACCGTGCGAGGCCGCATCAACGCCGATCAACTCGGCGTGACGTTGATGCACGAGCACGTGCTGGTGGATTTCATCGGCGCGGACAAAGCCAGCCGCAATCGTTACGACGCGCAGCAGGTGTTCGAGACCGCGCTGCCGCATTTGAAGAAAGCCGTTGCGCTTGGCTGCCGGACTTTCGTTGATTGCACGCCCGCCTGGCTCGGACGCGACGCTTCGATCCTGCAACGGCTCGCGCGCGCCACAAGTTTGAACATTGTCACCAACACTGGCTATTACGGCGCGCGCAAACATCAATTCGTCCCCGCGCACGCGTTCACCGAAAGCGCCGAACAACTGGCCGCCCGTTGGACGCGCGAGTTCGAGCAGGGAATTGATGGCACGAAGATCAAGCCGGGCATCATCAAAATCGGCGTTGACGCCGGCCAACCCTCCGAAATCAACGCCAAGCTGGTCAGCGCCGCCGCGATCACACACCTGCGCACAGGCTTGACCATCGGCTCGCACACCGGCGATGGCGCAGCGGCGATGCAACAGTTGGACATCCTGGAAAAACACGGCGTCAGCCCGCGCGCGTTCATCTGGATTCACGCGCAGAGCGAGAAGAACAGGGAATTCCACACGCAGGCGGCTAAACGCGGATGCTGGGTGGAATTTGACGGCATCAGCAGCCGGAGCGTCCAGTCGCATCTCGAACTGGTCAAGCATCTGGCCGAAGCGGGATTTGCGAACCAGACGCTGATCTCGATGGACGCGGGCTGGTATCATGTCGGCGAACCGGGCGGAGGGAATTACAGAGGCTACGACAGCCTGTTCACAGAGTTCCTGCCCGAATTGCGCAAGAGTTTTTCCGCAGCGCAGGTCAACCAACTGATCGTCGCCAACCCGCGACAGGCGCTGGCGCTGCGCGTGAGGAAGACGGAATGATTTAGTCGAATGCTGGTTCTGGGAATCGAAAGTTCGTGCGATGAGACCGCTGCCGCCGTCATCGAAGACGGCGTCAAAGTCCGCTCCAACGTCATCGCCTCGCAAATCGCCACGCACAAAAAATTCGGCGGCGTAGTGCCCGAACTCGCCTCGCGCGAACATCTGGAAAAGATCAGCGAGGTGGTCAGCGAAGCTCTGGTCGAAGCCGGAGTGAGTTTCCAGGACATTGACGGCATCGCTGTCACGCAAGGCCCAGGGCTGGTCGGCTCACTGCTCGTCGGCATCAACTACGCCAAAGGCGTCGCGTTCGCCACAGACAAACCGTTCGTCGGCGTCAACCACATCGAAGGCCACGTCTATTCCGTAGCTTTTGAATTCCCGCCGCCCGAATACCCCGCGCTGGCGCTGATCGTCTCCGGCGGTCACACCAACCTCTTCCTGATTCCCGAACCGGAAAAATACAAACTCGTGGGCCGCACCCGCGACGACGCGGCGGGCGAAGCCTTCGACAAAGTTTCAAAACTGATCGGGTTGGGCTATCCCGGCGGCCCAGCGATTGATCGTCTGGCCCAACGCGGCAACAAACGCGCGATCATCTTCCCGCTAGCCGAGATCAAATCGAAAGAAGACAACACGCTCAGCCTGGACTTCTCCTTCAGCGGATTGAAGACTGCCGTGTTGCGTCACGTGCGCGAAAACAGCATCGAACCAGTCAGCGACCCAGCCAATCCTCCCGACCAAATCCTCGACCTCTGCGCCAGCTTCCAGAACGCGGTCGTCCGTGCCCTGGTCCGCAGCCTCCGCAAAGCAGCCGAACAGCACCATCCGAAAACGATCATCCTGGCAGGCGGCGTGGCTTGCAACAGCGAGTTGCGCGCGGCGGTCAAGCAACTGGCCGATGAGTTGAACGTGCCCGCTTATATTCCGTCACCGATTTTCACCACCGACAACGCCGCGATGATCGCCGCCGCGGGCTATCCCAAACTGCTGCGCGATGAATGCGCGGGATGGGAGATGAGCGCGGATGTGAGTTTGCGGTTGCAGAATGTGGACGTTGAGGATGCGAAGTTGAGGAAGAAGGCGCGGTATCGGTTATGAGTCTTTGATTGCTGAGGGCGAAGTTTTATACTTCGCTTATGGCAAGAGACAGGATTCATTACGCCGTGAAGAACGCGTTGGTCAACGACGGCTGGACGATCACCGCAGACCCATACGAAATTGCTTATGAGGGCGTCAACGTCTATGCGGACCTCGCTGCCGAACGCCCTCTTGCAGCGGAAAAGAATGGCAGAAAGATCGCCGTCGAGATCAAGAGCTTCGTCGGGAAATCGCAGATTCACGATCTTGAGGGGGCGTTGGGGCAATATCTGCTTTACGAGCGGTTGATGCGCCGTACGGACCCGGATCGAAAGCTCTACCTGGCAGTGAGCGACACCATCTACGAAGACTTCTTCACGTTGGGTGGCGTGCGGGCTGTGATCGAAGACCCGCCGATCCCATTGTTGATCGTCAACGTCGAATCAGAGGAGGTTGTGCAATGGATAAACTGATTCAGTCTCGCCAGCTTATCAAAAACATCCTAAGTGGACATGTCGAACTTTCCAACCGCTTTCCTAAGGAAGGCATAGAGCATTTACTGATCGCCGATGAAGAACGCGACCATTACATTCTGTTCGATCTGGGTTGGTCAGAGCGCAAGCGCGTTCGTAATGTCAGGGTCTATGTCCGCATCAAGGACGGCAAATTTCTGATCGAACACGACCTGACCGAAGATGGCATCGCCACGGAATTGCTCGAAGCCGGAGTGCCGAAAGAAGACATCGTGCTGGCTTTCCACGCGCCCGAGATGAGGCAGTACACCGAGTTCGCGGCAGCTTAAATCGGTTATCGGGGAATTCACGCTGATGGCAAGAGACAAAATTCATAGCGCCGTGAAGAATGCGCTGATCAAGGACGGCTGGACTATCACTGATGATCCGTACTACCTCAAGAATAAAGACGGCAGCCTTACATTGGAAGTGGACTTGGCGGCGGAACGTACGATTGCGGCGGAGAATCTGAGGAGGTTGTGCAATGGATAAACTGGCGCGATACCGCGAATTGATTAAACGCATACTTTCCGAGCGCGTCGAACTCTCCAATCGCAGACCGACGCCTGGCGTCGAGCGTTTTATGGTCGCCGACGAAGCGCGCGACCATTACGTATTATTTAGTCTGGGTTGGTCGGAAGACAGACGAGTGCGGAACTTCAACATCTACGTCCGGCTGAAGGACGGCAAGTTCTGGATCGAACACGATCTGACCGAAGACGGCATCGCCACGGAACTGCTCGAAGCCGGCGTGCCGAAAGAAGACATCGTGCTCGCTTTCCACGCGCCTGAGATGAGGCAGTACACCGAGTTTGCGGCGGCTTGAGATTGGTTATCGAGAGATTTCGCCTTATGGCCAGAGACAAAATCCATGATGCGGTCAAGAACGCGTTGGTCAAAGACGGCTGGACGATTACCGCCGATCCGCTCACTATCGAGTACAAGACCGATAAGGCGTTTGTTGACTTGGCCGCTGAGCGGCCCATAGCCGCCGAGCGCGGTGGAAGCAAGATTGCGGTGGAGATCAAAAGCTTTCTCAATTCATCACCTTTGCGCGATTTGGAGACGGCGCTCGGTCAATATCGTGTCTACTTTCGATTGCTGGAAGCCACCGAACCTGACCGTAAACTCTATCTCGCAATCAGTGATTTTGCCGAGAAGCGTTTTTTCAACCGCCCTGCTTTTCAATTGATCGTGCAAGCGGAACGGGTTCCACTGCTCATTGTGAACATTCAAACCGAGGAGGTCCTCAAATGGATAAGCTGACCCGCTACAAAAATCTGATCAAACAACTCCTACAGCAATATGTCGAGCTTGAGAGCCGAAGCCCAATCCCTAATGTCCAGGTTGAGCATTTGCTGGTTGCCGATGATGAGCGAGGCCATTACATCTGGCTCAATCTGGGCTGGTGGAAGGGCGAGCGATTGAATTCTCCGACGATTCACGTCCGCTTGAAAGATGGCAAAATCTGGATCGAAGAGGATTGGACAGACATCGGATTTGCCGATCAATTGCTGGCGGCGGGCGTGCCGAAAGAAGACATCGTGTTGGCTTTCCACGCGCCGGAGATGCGGCAGTACACCGAGTTCGCGGCGGCTTGAAAGACGGTTTTCAACGCATAGACCAAACGCTATGTCGAGGCGAGACAAGATTCACGAGGCAGTGAGGAACGCGCTGATCAAGGATGGCTGGACGATCACGGCGGATCCGTTCGAGCTTGAATACGAAGACGCTGTGTTGCAAGCTGATTTGGCGGCGGATCGAACATTGGCGGCAGAGCGCGCAGAGGAAAAGATCGTGGTTGAGATCAAAAGTTTTCTCAGCCGGTCACCGTTGCACGAATTGCAGGCGGCGGCTGGCCAATATCAGATGTACCAGATGTGCATCGAAAGCGTCGCCCCGGAGCGCCTACTCTATCTGGCTATCGGCCAATCGGTGTGGGAAAAACTTTTCAAAATGCGGATCGCACAAAAATTTCTCGACCGTTTCCCAATGCGCCTCTTGATCATTAACCTGCAAACCGAGGAGATTGTGTTATGGAAGCAGTAACAAAGTATCGCCAGATCGTCAGACATATCTTCGAGCACTACGCGCGGCCAGTGCCAAGTTACCCAGCGACCGGCGTCCAGAAGTTTCTGATTATGGATGAAGAGCGCGGTCATTACCTGCTGTTAAAAGTAGGATGGCACGAACAAAAGCGTGTCGAGTGGATCATGATCTACGTTCGCATCGCAGACGGCAAAATTTGGATCGAAACCGACGCAACTGAAGACGGCATCGCCACGGAACTGCTCGAAGCCGGCGTGCCGAAAGAAGACATCGTGCTGGCTTTCCACGCGCCGGAGATGCGGCAGTACACCGAATTCGCCGCCGCCTGAATACGTTCACGAGTAAACGCCCCAGCCGGTTCATCCTATGCCGAACGAAGAGAAAATGATCAGGGTCTTCATCAGCTACAGTCACGATTCACACGGACATCTGGATCGCGTGCTGGCGCTGGCCGACCGGCTGCGCGCCGAAGGGATTGATTGCAATCTGGATCAATACGAACCCGCGCCTGCCGAAGGCTGGCCGCGATGGATGGACGGCCAGTTCAAGGACGCCGACTTCATCCTGGTCGTTTGCACTGAAACCTACTGCCGCCGCTTCGAGGGCCGCGAAGAGAAGGGCAAGGGCCTGGGCGTAAAGTGGGAGGGCGCGATCATCACTGATGAGCTTTACGGCAACGAAGCGGTCAACAAACGATTCATCCCCGTCCTGTTTTCAGCCGATGACGCCGCGCACGTTCCGCAACGGTTGCAACATTTCATGCGCCATCTGATCGCCGGCCCGGAAGGTTATGAAGAACTCTACCGCCGCCTGACCAATCAGCCGCGCGTCGTCAAACCGCAACTGGGCAAGCTGCGCTCGTTTGAGCCGGTCAACAAGGCGCGCTCGCTGCCGTCGGAAGAGCGGCAACAGGATTTTGAGCCGATTGAAGAGCCTCCGCCGCCCAAACCAAAAAGCAAACCCGCACAGCCGCGCATCGTCGCGCCGCCCAAACCCGCGCCCTCCAATTTCACCGAAGACCTCAACGGCGTGAAGCTGGAGATGATCTACATTCCCGGCGGCGAATTCACGATGGGATCGAACGATTACGATTACGAAAAGCCCCCACATCGAGTGAAGCTCTCGCCGTTCTTCATCGGCAAATATCCGGTCACGCAGGCGCAGTGGAAGGCCGTGATGGGCGACAACCCCAGCAATTGGAAAGGTGATGATCTTCCGGTCGAGTACGTCTCGTGGGATGACACGGTGAAATTCTGCAAGGCGATATCGAAACGGACCGGCGAGACCTACCGGTTGCCGACCGAAGCCGAGTGGGAGTACGCCTGCCGCGCCGGGTCAACCACGAAGTACTGCTTCGGCGACGACGAAAATCTGCTTGGCGAATACGCTTGGTACTATGAAAATTCCGAAGGCAAGACTCACCCGGCCGGGCAGAAAAAACCGAATGCCTGGGGCTTGTACGATATGCATGGAAACGTGTGGGAATGGTGTGAGGATGATTGGCACGGCAGATATAACGGCGCCCCAGTGGATGGTAGCGCGTGGGTGGATATATCCAAGAGGGCTTCGTTCCGGGTCTATCGGGGCGGCAGTTGGGGTAACTACGCTGAGGACTGCCGGTCGGCGATTCGCAACCGCAACTCGCCGGACATCCGCGTCCGCGGCCTCGGTTTCCGCCTCTCGAGGATGTATCGCTAGGCGCTTTTTACCCTTTTTACCCTGAAGCGTTCGGCAGAAGGAAGACCCAGGCAGGGCAAGCGCGAAAGGGGGGCGTGCGAAGCCGCCCCCCTCGCACTTGCCCTGCCTGCGGCCTCCCCGCGCCGAAGGCGCCGAAATTTTTTGGCTTTTTTCATAAACCGCTAAAAGTAGATAACAGTTTCAGGGACACGGTACGGTACAGGGAGCGGTAGCGACCTGATGCTTCCTTATCTCTCTTTTCAGGAAGCACCAGGTCGCTACCGCTCCCTGTA